>Ga0123355_10007335_pt1 | contig 16509 bp, 11 predicted proteins | sample TergutEmb28metaG_3_FD_89872 | JGI IMG/M metagenome (GOLD analysis project Ga0123355, IMG submission 89872) | Embiratermes neotenicus P1 segment gut microbial communities from Petit-Saut dam, French Guiana - Emb289 P1 | ecosystem: Host-associated > Arthropoda: Insects > Digestive system > Gut ...
GACTGGATTGGGCTGGCCCAGGATAGAGACAGTTGGCGGACGCTTGTGAGTGCGGTAATGAACCTTCGGGTTCCGTGAAATGCGGGGAATTTCTTGACTAGCTGCAGACCAGTTAGCTTCTCAGGAAGGACTCTGCACCATGGAGTAATCAAGTAAGTAATTAAGTAAATAATCGATATGTTTAAAAGTATGGGACAGAGGTTCGACTGTGGAAATTGGAACTTCTCAAGTCGGGAGGGGTGGGTGTGGTGGGTTGTATGGTATTTTCTATATTTGCTTTTTCAGCACCTCCTTCCGCTACTCTACCTCGTTTCATCTGCATCTCTCTGCTCCTTGTTCTCTTTCTTCAGCACCTTTATTTTTGTCTCGTAACGATTACTACGAAAGTGGCGAAGCAACAAACTGAGCAAATTGCGGTGTCCGAACAAGAAATGTGAAAGTTGCTGTCAAAAGATGCCAAAACATTCCTTGGAAGTTAGGACTGATTATCTTCTCCACCTCCCATACGTCCGTATTAAGAAAAGTAAGTACCAATGTTTTGCTAATGGCTCATATAATTTTTAGTAGACCTGATTTTTTCTGCAATCAGTGTCCTTAACCCTCTCATAAAATGTGGAGCTCGTTAGCTTACATATAGCAATAAAGAAGTTCAATCCTCCCTCCTTCTGTGTTCCATTCGTGCCGTAACGCTGATGATAGTATTAAAGTTGGTAGAAATAAAATTGCAAGTACTCTCAAACGTAGATATAAATTTGAATACGTGATGGAAGTGCAAATGGGTACAGAAACACCCACTGTATCCTCTATTTTCCAGAAGCTAGCTAGCCAGCCAGCTTTACGAGGTATAAAAGTCAATGCGCTAGCCCTGACATTTGCTCTTAAGAACTGGGAATATTGTGGAACGCAGAAAGTGCAGATTAGCAGTCTCACAGATCATTTTGATCCACACCGAGCACCAGCTACTTTTTCCCTCAGCCCACTCTGTTTCCAGCAGTGCCTTCCCTTCATCCTGCTGTGCTTTGAGTTCCCCTCCCCGACCTTAAGCAGGGTTAACGTGAGCCCTGTTCCGGGATGAGTCTTATGAATTTTGTGGGAACAGATGTTACTCAGATTAAATTGCGATTTCTGTTGCCAGCAGCTTCAGTACAACTGGCGGCATTCCTCTCTTTCTCTGCCGATTCTCTTTCTTTGTTATTCCTATCACGTCTAAGTATTAATGTTACAAATAATGGGTTTGTTTTCACAGAGGTTTAATTTTCAGGTCTTAGTATGGTTAAGGGCCACGATTGCCTTCTATGTGATATTTAATGCATCACAAATGTGCAATTATATCAGCTGTTTTACTTACAAGACACACCAACGAAGGCCTCTTAAGCATGTGCTGTATTATTCGTTGTGATATAGAGAAAAGGGGATTTTAATTTAATAATTTTAAGCCATTAATTCTCAGGAAATAAACAGTCTGGCAAGGGACGGAATTGTCTGTGTTGGACACCCTGAGATGCATGTAGATCTTTGTATCTGTCTTTATCCAGAAAACGCTTGGCGTCCTTTCGGAATCCTATTCATTGCCCTGGTTTGGAGCTGCTGAAATGTAAATTGATTTTCATCCTATATCCATTCACTGTGCATTAATTTAAAAACACTTTGGCGAAGTGGAATTTTATCTTACACAATTTTATATCAACAATTTATTACACTTCGAATGTACTGGCATATGCACCTTTTACGAGGCCACAGATTTCCTTATATGCTGTCTTGTATACGGCGTGTGACAGCTACAGACATCCCTACTTAGGGTCGATTAAGTGTTTGAAAAATTTAGAAATTCGCAATGTACATTTTTATTATACACAACTGTAGTAGGATTCCACGTCTAGAACACAATTCTGTTTTGCCTACAACATGCCGGTGCTGCAGCAATTGTAACATCTCAGAAGAACGAAGACCTATACAGATGGTCTTTGTTATTCTGAATGGCGCAAGCGAAGAGAAAATGAGTCCACACTTATAATGTCCACCTATAATCCACCTATAATTTGGAGCTAGTTTCGCAGTTACCTTTATCAGGATGTGAAATGTAAACTACTCTCAGAAAAGGAGGGTTACGTTAATCACGATCTTCATATAATAAGTTGAAATTTGTTTAATTTAATAGATATAACAATAAAGAATTATGCGAAGATTTTTGTGTTCGACGATACTGTCCATAGCTTTGTGTTTTGTATCAAAATGGAGAAGTCACGCTTAAAAAAGGATAAACTTAAAGTATTCTGCCAAACAAAACAGCATAAAACTAGTGCTAGCCTTTATTCATGACAGCGTAGTACAATGAGCACTTCTCTCATCCCGATTATGTTTTCTGCAGTATAATGTGTTAAAAGTCTGCGTTCCCTCCGTACAACATCATGTCATATTTCCGGACCAAGGCGGTGGCGTCGGCTTAACTAACACTACACCCAAAGCGTCGCTATATATAGTGAACGTAGGAGCCTGAGGCTTGCCCGCTTGCAACAAGCGAGGTCTGGTGAGCCTTAAAATAACACGTACCGGAAATACTGAAGAAGTGGAATAATGTGCTGCTGTTCATAATCCTGTCTCAAATGCTAACACAACAGCTCGAAAAACACATGAAAGCGATGGGAATGCTTTCGAAAATAATGGGCTAATGCTTGGTATTGTCTCATCTCCTTTTTTACAGTAAATTAGCCTATTCTCCGTAATTGCGAAGTGTTATGATTCTGCTGTTAAAATTTGCCTGTCGATTTCACTATTGACCGCAACCCATCAATATTTAAATGTGTGTACGTTCGTAATAAAGGATTTCTTATTGAAGGTACTATGTAGTAAGTTGGTGGTGGTGGTGGTGGTGTTGGTGGTGTTGGTGGCGGCGGCGGCGGTGACGGCGGCGGCGATGGTGGTGGCCGTTCTCACACCGTTTTCTTGCAGTAAGTAATTTTGACGAACGTCCACATATGAGAGCTATGTGTTGGCAGATGTGCAACATGAATATTGTTCTTAGTTCTCTGTTTTCATATGACACAGATCTGAGGTAAGAAGAAAGGGGAAAGAAATTAATTTAAAGTCTATGTGAGGGTTTTGACATTCTGTAGGACCTGTAAGTATTCTTCGACATTCCATCCTGAGCACATTAATAGTCTATCTAGTTTAGGGTAAAAAACTGTCTTCACAACTTCACGGCGCGGGATTGGTGACTTAACACTAGGTTTAGTGACTAATAAACTGCAAGCAGTTTCGAAATTCATGTAGGAATATGTCTCCTAAGTAAGGAATGATTGTAAATGAATTATTGAAAACAAAAGTGAATAATGCTATCGTCAATACACAACAAACATAAGTACATTAGCATTACCCCTTCTTGTGCATTTGTTATTAACTAAGAAGTAATTTCTGGATTTATGCAAGTTGACTGGGTTATTGTAAACAAAATTCGCTTTTATTTCATAGGGATTTCGGGAAGATATACAGTAGTCGATTGTAGACGATGTTGCACCTATGGACACGGCAGTTTTTTGCTATCAGTTTTGGAGCTATGGGTATGGCAGTTGTCTATTGTAGGTAACGTTCCGAAAACTGACATATAAGTGAACTATTGTGGATGATATTTAAATAAAACAGGTCTCTGGCTTTCATATCACCGATTTTCATGAAATTCTCAGCTAATTAGAGATTATCTTTAATGAATTTCAAATAATTGTATCAAAATATATTGGAAGTACCGGTAGAAATTTATTTAATTCCTTAATAAGAGTGTAATTGTCTCTGAGCGCTTTTTAAAGAAATTCACTCTTGCTTGATAAATTTTTGAAGATTTCTTTTACCAAAAACATGAACATTCGACACAGTTTAATTGCTATTGATAATGGTAATGATATAAATCTTCACTATATATATTGTGGTTTTATACGTTTAGCTAACTGTTAAAAAATACTAGGCCAACCGATTAGCAATTACTGCTACACGATACAGCTGAAAATGCGTAACGAGCATCGATTCACCTAATGTTCGCTGTGTGCATACTCCCTCTGCTTCGTTATTTTGCGTCGACAAGAGTATGGACACTAAAGCACAAAATTTACTCTGAAGTCCATAATAGAAAAGTCAACTAACAGTACATAATCATACAGAAACACGCGAAACTTGAGTAACTCAACAATGTAAACAATCAGGATTTTGTTCAGAATAATTTATGATTCTTGGTAGCGTTGTTACATTTGATTGTTTGCGCCTACCAGCAAGTTATTATGGAATGTTGCTGTGACCAAACAAATTACACTGATGATCTTTTATGGAGTCCGCGTGAATATTAATGTATTTGCTGCCCGTAACACAATGTGTGTGTATGTGTGTGTGTGTGTGTGTGTGTTTTTGTGTGTGTGTGTGTGTGTGTGTGTGTGTGTGTGTGTGTGTGTGGAGTGACCCTTACAGGAACAACGTACGACCTCGCTTTCATCGCTGGCCTTCTGTTCTGTATCAAGCTTCGAAAGTATTCCCCAAAGGGTAGTAAGTTTTGAAGTTGAGATTAGAGGTTCAAATGAGATTGAAAATGATTCGCATAGTGACGTAACACACAGCCTTTACCAAAACATTTTTCAAAGTCAAGTAAATTTGACCTATAAGCTGCCACGAAGACACAGAAGGGGAGTAAAAGTATCTACTCTTTCTTTAACCTTGGTGCTAGATGGGGTGGTGGTTAACGCCACACTCCGGCCACTTTACCCTCAGAAATGACCCGGTACCCATTGTACAGGAGGCTGCGTGGGCTGCAGGATCAGTCTGGAGGGTGCGGAAATTTCACCCCTACTGGGATTCGAAACCGGGCTGTCGAAAACGTAGCGAGTCGCTGTACAGACTACGCTATCCCAGCCCACACAAAAACATTCGTTTCTTGCAAAATTTCATGCGGTTTCAAGGTACCGCTTAGATGCATTGTAATTCACACTGCAAGATAAGTATGGCCTTCCTTTCCCAAATAACATAAACTTATCATTTCTTGTACATTAAGAAATTTTTTTCACAGTGATTGCTGTTGTGTTTTGACTGATGCCCACAATAAACCGTTAGTGTGTTTCTAAAGTGTTTGTTTTTGGTTTTGTAATAGCAACAGTGTGTGTTCTTGTGAAGTGGGAAACAAATGAGTAAATACGATTAGATGAATTAAAGCCTTGAAAACTGAGACCTTGTAAGTTTTCACCTGAATGTAAATACAAAATTAATATATCTATATATAGATAGAATACTATTAATATTGATTTTTGTAAATGGGGTTGTAACATGTAAATTTTTACCACCACCACCACCACCAGCACCAAGTGTGTATATCTGTGGTGGTGTTTTATAGTTACACATGGTTTTCGCATATCACGAATTTCACCACTGAGTAGTATGAAAAATGATTCAGAGTATGAGACCTAATAGAGGACGAAGTAGCAATTCACGTTTGATTATGCACAATGAGTACACTTTCTTTGTAACTCTAGAAACGAATGCAAGAAAAAGGTTAAGCCACTTACCGCTTTGTATATCGACAGTGTCTCAGCTACACCTCGTAACAGCTCTTAAGGGAGAGAATAAGCCGAACAGGCTGGTTTTCCAGTGAACGTCTAAACTTTCATTTGGGAGGCTCAGTTGTCGAATATCTGCTGGAGAACCGAAAATTGTGTCTTACAGTTCTCGTAGTTTTCCTCAGTCCTTTCAGGCAGGTGCCGGCCCATAGATCGCAACCAGTCTCTTCCAAGATGTTGTCAATTGGTCACTTAATCTCCCCGGTGTTCCGCCCTACAGCCTGCGATACTTACAATATTGAGAACTGCTATTACGCAGCGAATAGTGGTAATCCCTTACCGACGTTTCGGAACAACCCGCCTGTCCCGTCTTCAAGGTTAAGAATCCAGCGTTGTTAAAATAAACACGAATACACAAATAGAAACACTAGCAGCCTTCCAGAAAAAATCCTTCTATATAAATTGAGCAAACAGAGATTTTCCGAGAGAAAAATTGTTGTTTATGAAGTGTTATTAACTTTTAGCCTGATTCGTAGAAGGAAAATTAAAAGACGCGAAGGAAGAAGGAAGGAAAGGGAGTACGAAGACGAGTATGAAAGGGAGGAACAAAGGAAGTATATATATATGTGTGTAATAATCTGAAGATTCTGATGATATATTGACATTTATTTACCATCACCCTTGTGCACACTATATTTTGCCGACTTCCACTACATACACAAGCAAGCACGCACGCACACAACCCCAGCGTGACTAAGCATCAAAACTGCGTCTTTATCATTTGTCTTCTCTCATCCCTTCGGCGGTCTAGAACGGTCTTAAATACCGGTGTCAGAAACAGAAATTCTGCTTGCTGATGGATAATTCTACTCAGAAGGCTGTCTGTGATGACAAGAAGTCTTAATTAGACTCCATCTGTACTGTTCGCAGATCTGATGGGACGAACGGAGATAATATGTAAAATGTGAAAGATGTTTGCGTTCTTAAGGTTGATTTTCAGTACAGGCTGGTCTTAAAATAATGTGTCAAATAACTCATATAAGTTAGTGAGCAAACTATCCACTAACTTAGGGGACGCGGATAATATTGACAACACACTGAAATAAATAATGAAGGCCTGTATTTTGTTGCTTGTTACTTATCAGGTTTCAAGAAAAGACAATCTCTAAGAGTTATCTTTACTGTTGCACCGTGCATTCTGTAGTTTATTCAATTAACACACCAACAAATGCACATGTATATATTATTTAAGAAATCTAAAATTTACATTAAAGCACTTAAAACCCTCCTACCTGTTTCGATCACACGATCATCCTCAGGGAGCATACATTGTTCCTTGCTAAAGTTATAGTTTAAAAACAATCAGTGATTTACTTCATTATGTTAACATGGTGCTGTGGCAGCTTGTCTGTAAGTAAACATATATTTACTAATTAGACTGTCAAAGCAATATATAAAGAGTTGAATATTATACACAAATAAATAGGCTATCGCATTTAAGCGTGAGTTATGCTTACCGAGTATTGTGTACGAGTCATACGCTGTTCAGAATGAGCCTGGCTATGGATATGCGTCGTGTGCCGTATAACGTGAGACTGCCAGTCTCAGGCTATACGGCACCGGCTCATGCACCGACGATGCTGCCTGCAAGCAGCATCGTCGGTGTATTGTACCACTGGCTGTAAACACAGTCTAATGCTCCTGAGGATGGACGAAATTATCCCCCGAAATATGTCGAGCTGATTGTAATTATAAATAACATTTGTTATTGTTGCATCTAGTTGGCTGTTTATGTTATTGTACCAATGACGCACCGTCACACAAACATCAAATTTAGTTCATTATCTTCAGTTTTTACGCTATTCCTAGAAAATGAGATTTCACTTGCTACCACGTTATTTCGAAAGAAACCATTCTAAAATATTGAATCCCACGTAAGTTCTATGTGCGTATCATTCCACGTGTGGTCCTTTTACGTGTATTTTATTCATCGAGTACCGACTGTACATAAACTTGGCAACTGACAGCACCTTTGAAAAAAAGTTTCTCTTTTTCTCTCTATGTAAATTGTAAAACTTTAAAGGCCTTTTAATTACGCAGACAAGAATTATGAAATTTTTAGTATTTCTAACACACTTGTTTTGTCGTTTTTTCTCGTTGGTTTGCCTTGCGTTTGACAAACGCGTTTCTAATGCTGACAAGCTGAGGAATTTCGATGATCTTCTATTACCTCAAACGGTTCCAAGAGTAACTGCAAAGTGAATTGATGTGGGGAAGCTCAGAGGGTGGTTTTGTTGAACGACTTCCAACTTGGACATGTGGCGCTTTGCGACACTGACGGAATACTTCTCTGGTTTACACACACTCCACCTTAAACGCAGTAATCCGACCGCAAACTAGCGGGTCATTAGACATTCTACTGTTCTACCTCTGTTGGAAACGAGCCGATTTTCTTTCTGTGTATTTTATAGGAATGAGTTCTACAAAATTTACCCTTCTAGGCTTTAAAAACCCACGCTGTGTTTTAGCATTGTCAGTCGGTGTTACAAAAGAAAACAAATTGCTTAGCTTAAGACGGAGTTCTTGGAAATCCATTACATCGTTACTATCAGCAAATATATTATCAGGTGAAAGATACAGTTCCATTGCTTGAATTTCAGTGTTACTTTGATCCTTCTAACATTCTTTACCTTCCTTTTCATGTTGCCATGTTCAGCTGAATCGGCCTTGTGAAGGAAACGTAACGTGAAAAACAAATTACGTAAGCAAATGTATTCAGTATGCTTTTAGTTTTGGAAGAAAACTGGTGACAATTGATGACTGAGGAATGAAAGACTAACAGATTAACTCAAAAATTTTTACTCTTAGAATAATGGAGTTCTTCTAGAAACCACTAGTGATTCTGTTTTCCTTTATTGGGTTAAGCGTATATTTAAAAAGTGAAGTTCCCTTTACTAATTTATCGAGTGATTTTTGTAGCAGTAGCACCAAAATGTTATATCGGCTTATGTTTTCGTAAACCACACAAAAAATATATATCTTGTAACAAGACAGGCAATATACATATATGGTAACATTGACGCGTCTTCGTGTAACCTTTATTGGCAACGAAAAACAAAAAGCAATTATTATTAGTACAAGCACGTGTCTGTGCTATTGCCTTAGTTACCCGTCATGTAAATCGCATTTTTCTACGCCATATCATATTGTCATCTGTCACCTGTCCGGCTTTACAATTTTTTTCACATCATGTCTTAAACGGCACTATTTTCGGAAATAGCCTATTGAATATGAAATGTGTTGTGACGTCGTGACGTCGTGACGTCATACTCTGGACTCGATTGCCAGTTAAATGACAAAAATTTGTGCGCGGCTATCTCTTGAAAGACTTCGTTGAGGAGGAGAAATAAAATTCTCTCTCCGTTCTGCTACGCTGTGATAAATGATAGTGCTGAGTCTGATAAAGGTAAGGGTAAAGCAGGCCCATTACAGGCCTGTACAGACCCAAAGGATTCGAGGAAGTTAAGTTTCCCTGATTTCGTAACAAAGTCACAGGATGGTTGTAGATTGTCAGCCTTACGCACCGGCCGCCTTTACCCCCAGGAAATGCTCCCGGTACTCGTTTCTGTTGGAGGCTGAGTCGACCCCAGGACCATAGCGCGATCGGAAGGATTTTATGTCAATTAAACATCCACTGACACCAACTGAGATCGAACCAGCGACCTTCCGATTTGTAGCACAGCACCTTAATCACTGTGCTACCGCGGTCATTGAGTCTGATATATGGATGGAAACAACGTTAAAACCTCGCAATCTGCTGTCAAACTAATACCCCTCTCTTGTAAGCCATTAATGGTGTGAATACTTGCATGACCTTGCATAAGGACTGAAGACTTGTGTACTGTTTGTGTGGAATACAAATGGATAACCGTAGTGAAATTAGAACATAAAAGTTTCCTGACAGTAAATTACGGTGGTGACAATAACTCGAATTGCTTCGGACAGGCTGTGGAGAGATGCGGTATTGGCATTAGTCATAGAGTTCTGGAACACCGCCTTTGCGTGTTTCTCCCATGTGGCCTTCTTGTACTCTTGATTGAGGCAACCCGAGACCATAGAACACCATGTTTTTAGGTTACAACGTGAACAAGTCACTATGCGCGAGACAGACTTTATTGCGTTATGCAGATCTTTGACACACGAATGAAATGTAATCGTATATATACAAGTTGTTGCGAAAATTAACCACAAGTTTCATTGATTGTGCTGCATAAATTAAAGGTTGAATATATAGATACATGCCATCTTCGAAACTTTGGTTTTGGGCTCCATACTTTCAAATCTACCTCGTAATATTCAAATGACAAATTATTCGGTGCGTCGCAATCTGTATTCACTTTATGTCCTTTGTTATGCTTGAAAAGAATGACAAGTACGTTCAATATCTGTCAGGAGATCCACATACGGACTTTACTCTTTCTTAAACTGTGGTTTTTGAAATAAAGAGTAACAAAGAGTGATGTTTTAAAGCTTGCTTTTTATGTGTTTCATAAATTTATAGGCTTCGACTATTTACCTTTCCAGTGCTGCATAAACAGAATTATATCAATTCTGTTTCTTCAGTAAATTGTTGTTTTACTACGTCATGGCCCCGGGCATGTGGAAATTACGGTATATGTTAATAGTGCAAATCTGAAGATGTACAGAGTAGTGTGCAGCTGTTATGACAGACATAAATTAGAGAAAAATACAGCAAGGCAGGCAGTATACGTATAAACATAACGTTGAGACGCGTTCGTTCAACCATTATTGCAGTGGAAAAGCAATAAGTATTAAACATCTTAGTGTGTGTTAGTAAAATTAGGTATCCAGCATGAAAAGCGCATTCGCCCTGTTACGTTATGTAGTGCCTGTCTGGCTGTATCGCATTTTTTCACATTATTTCATAAACAACACGATATTTTTAAAAATAGTTACTCTATATAAAAGTGTGTTTTTATTGCCTCTAGGTTTGTCTGAAATGCTTCTCATTCTAAGAATAACTGAGCCAGTTGTTGCCATAAATGTGCATACGTATGTGTGTAGAGTAGGCGTTATTTTTTTCAGATTTTAATCAAACTTGAGGTTTCTCGGCAGATATTCGAAAAATACCCAAATTGCATTTAAATTCTTCCAGCAGGAGCCGAGTTACCATGCTGCTAGGCAGCGTGTCGTATGTTTTTATTGTTGGTAGTAATGCTGGATAAACCATGTTCCGCGGTAGTGTGAAGAGTACTGGCTACCCACTCCATTCACATGCTTCCCCTTCACTTCCCCTCCCGTGCGTCACCGTGTGCCATTACATTTCAACTGGACTCTACCATGCGGACGGAAGGACGTACAGTCGTGACGAAGCTAACAGTCGCTTATCGAATGCGCCTTAATATTCAACAAGTACGGGCTTCAACTGATCAACACTCAACCATATCTTGTAAACACCTAAATGTCATGCTAAAGAGCGAAGATAAAATTTGGCTGTTATACTGCATTAAAATGCATATATATATATATATTTTTATAATTGAGGATTCTAAGCTGAGACAATATATGCAGTTCCTTCTACATGTTTAAAAATTGCATTTAATAGCTATTGGACTTTCATTATTATACCGTGTAATAATAATAATATTCTGAAATACCCAGCTTATTGCACAATGTTTTTATTTTAAAAACAGTTATGTTTTAAACAAAAATTAAAATATATTTTAATGGTTGTTTAAAACATAACTGTTTTTAAAATAAAAACATTGTGCAATAAGCTGGGTATTTCAGAATAAAGCTATTGGACTCTTTATTACACTGTAATTTGTTCACCGAATCAGATTGTCTTGACATAAGGTTTGCTTGATATTCAGATACATTTTCGGACTTAGTAGAAAAAGAATAAATACTAAGTGTTTGTATGATTTTCTAGAATGTTGGAGCATAAAACATCTTTAATAAAACATAAACCAGTGTTTCTTATATCAGTGTAAACTGTATTAATTCCACTACAAATTGTAAACGTTTGACCCTGATAACACAGAAAACTGAAAAAAAAATTTGAAATAATAATATTTGGCACCATTAAGACCAATTCTTGTGTCCTTGTATTGTATTTGCTTACAGCATCGTAACTAAGGTATAGTTGTATCATGAACAAGTTTTAAGTTGTACTTAACCTCTAAAAATTCGAGTGCTTGCATAATAATTCTTAAACAAAACAGGAACTACGAGAGTTTGCATAAAAGACTCCTTTACATTTGAACTGATATAATCATAATTCTGTATGCCAGTGGTTAAGGTTATGATAATAGCAGCCGTGGCATTTCAAGGCAGAGGAGGACCTCTACAGCCTGAGGGAGAATAGGTTAACGTTGATTATTGCAATGCGCGCAGGAGGTGTAAGAAATGTGACATCTTCATTATTTCAGCCCTTGTTCTCCCTAGGATTTGCCATTTATCCCAGCTGTGTTAGCTGTGTTCAAGCACATGAATGTACCATCTGGATCATCTAAGCACATAAAAGTACAAGATTTGTAAAGGGACGTCTTGGTACAAAACCTTCTGAAACTACACTCTACTGAACAAGCGTTGTGTAGAGTAAATTTCATTTAAACATTACGTTGAGCTACACAAGTTTCACTAAGTGTGCTTTTAAGACAATTTCTGGAATGAATTATGCATAAAAACTAGCAAAATGTTGTGACTGATAATGTTCTTTGACTACTTAAGTGGCCGTGTTTAAAGTCACATCACAAATTTATAGTTTTGACATGACTCAATGGAGCCATTTTGTGGGTTTAAATGTAAACTGTAAATAAAACAATGGAACTTTAATTTAATTGTTCCAAGCAATGAACTCTCCTGTCAGTTGAATTCATTATATCTACGATGCTATAATAATGAAATTGAATCGTAGTCCGAAAATTAACTAATTAAGTGCATTGCCAAATTTTCTACGGTTTTGACCGGACTTTATAACCAAATACTCCAAACGTTATACAATTTTTAATGTGGTGTAAAGTTAATTTGACGCTCAGGTGACCGTGCATCTTGTTAAATTCTTATAATAAAACCAACTAGTTCTGTCCTGATCTTGCTTGCAAGCGCTCAACAAAACTGTATGACATATACCATCGCTGTTTGTACAGTGAAAAACTCCTGATGATGGACAGAGGATCTGTCCGAAACATGTAAAGTTTTATTCCAAAAATAAATTTGAGAAATTAGTGCATCTAGTTGGTTTTGTTATAAGAATATAAGAATAGTGTAAAGCTTTTACCTGCCTATGGTGCCGAACTCAACGCGTAAGCTCGCTGTGCTTATTTGTAATTACCGAACTTTTAATCTATTATTCAATTACTATACATACATATAAAATTTAGAATAATTCTTACAAGACACAAATGATTACTAGCCGTATCACCAAGAAAATTAATTAGTAATGATAAGTGAATGCATATGTGTGAGCAGAAGGTAATGTTGAGCGGAGATTTCAATCAGTAAATTGGCGCAATAAGCTCTCAAACACCGGGGTTGAATTCCCGGGAGTGACATTTCTGTCTTCACCAGTTGCTCTGTAACGTTTCTGGATCCAGGCAATCCTCCTCTTCCAATACAGAGATTAAGAGCACAAAAGAGACCTACCTTAAACACTTCTCCCATCGTCTAGGGGCTCATTGTATCCTGTTCATGTAACTGTGAAACTTTGGCTTTATGGATAGGGATATTCGGTTTAGTGAAAACAGCCTGCCTTGAAATATGCTTGCATGAGGGAATATCTCTCGCACTTCGTAACTGCAGGACGTTGAATGATGTAAACCCATGAAATCTGTTTTATTCTTCCGTATTCATGTACCTGGTCGTCAAGGCAGGAAGTTCCTCTCAGATGAACTTCTCCCAAACTGCACAAAACCTTAGTAGGACAGTCAGAGAGCAGGGGCTGCGTGGGAGCCCTGATCGTAGGTTCAAGGACAGTATTCACTTTATGTTTTATAAATAGCCTGGAAGATGATTCGCTGCATTTATTCCTCCAAATGGACAACCCTTTTATTCCCGATAATGAGTTTATTTTAATTTTCTACAAAAGGCGGGGAATTCTTGATCACGTGCACATCAGATTACAAAAATATCTTCTGTATTGATATTATCTTATGAGCTTAAGCCATCACAAATGTCTCCCGTCTAATGTCGCCTATGTAGCAGTTTCATATCACACGTCGTTCGAAGCTTCTTTATCGCCGTCTTTATAACTAATCGTATAAATCCACGGAAAGATTCCTGGACAAGCCAGTAGTTCCCGACCTGGTCAAGGATACTCTCCTATATTGCATGGAACCACAACTGTAACTACTCTATACATTAGAGCCGGTTACTGGTGCCTTTGCTGGGTCACACCAATCCGGTGTGCATCATTAAACCCTGTATCTTTAATATTCACGTTAGGCGCCTGTTTATGGTGGATGAAAGTTATAACTTGTTATGTTTACCTACAACCGTCCATTTGGAAGTTGTGAACTAGTGTGTTGTTTGTAGTCACACGGAGCTCCTGTTCCTAATTTGTAGGACGGGATTAATCATCAGTTCCATTTATTTATGTGCAAGAAGAGGACACTGGTTCGACATTTGTCCCAGTTGCAGCTGGATCCATACTTGGGAAGAAAGTGAAAGTAATAGAACGGAGAATTTTCCAGTTATATTGCTCCATTTGTTTATTGTAAAAATGATGGTGAAATACATTATGATACTTCGGCTGTTAAGACCGAAATGTAAATGGAAGAACAGTGTAGTGTGAAGATGCATGTGAATGGTTTGGTTTCAGTTGGTGAGCCAAATATCATGCCCTACTGCAGTCTGATTTCGGTGTTGGAATGTTGAACGTGATTTAATAAGTACATTGTCTTATGTTCTATAGTTTTATAAAACTGAAATGAGTAATCTTATGCTAATTAGACCGTGCATCATCTTGATAGTTGAGTAAAGAGAGACCAACTTGATGTCACTTAATTTTATTATTTCTTTATTTAATGCTCAACATGTTTCGGATGTTAATACATCCATCCTCAGGAGCTTGCGACTAATTCGTTGAGTTACTTCATGGGTTGTATTGATCTGGTTCGATGTGTGTTGGTGTTACGTTGTGGTGTGGCTGTGGTGGTGTGGTATCCGTATGCAGGCTGAAGCACTTGTGCTTCAGCCTGCATACGGATACCACACCACCACAGCCATACCACAACGTAACACCAACACACATCGAACCAGATCAATACAACCCATGAAGTAACTCAACGAATTAGTCGCAAGCTCCTAAGGATGGATGTATTAACACCCGAAACATGTTGAGCATTAAATAAAGAAATAATAAAACAAATGAAATCAAGTTGGTCTCTCTTTACTCAAATATGAAGTGAGTAAGATTGTCTCAATCTTTTAGTAAGTTTAATTTAAATTTCCATTACCCATATAATCCAGAGTGCTGGGACTAAGGTTACTCTTCCAGTTTTCAAGATCTGAGGCTAGTGTTACTGGCTGTAGTGTGTAGCTCTTCTTCTTACTCGGTCCCCTGATATACCGTCGGTATTCAAAGACAGTAGCAGCCCAGTCCGAGTTGGTTTCACCACTGGAACAGGAGGAAGGGTAAGTTAATTAACCCCCTACGAAGTCCGAGTTTGTGGAGCGACCATATATCACGAACGCAGTCCTCCTTTCTCCTTCTCTTATTTCGTCCACCTCTATTCTACCTCCTCTTGCCATTGCGAATAATAGCCTGCCAATGGTCAGTGAGTAGGAGCTGTGTAATGAACACGTGACTGCTTGAGTTCTCTGTCAAAGGAAAAGATAGGGGCTTGGTTAATATTTGCTTTAACGAATAGACGAAGTATTCCAACGTGTTGGCATGTAAACCTTGCCTTGCCCATTTGTACTTGAAGAATGCGGTATCTGTTTCGTGATATAACTATGAAATTACATAACGGTGCATCCTGAAGCTAATTTCAATATTATAGCTAGTAAACAAAATTAATGTAAATTGCCGTGTCCTTAGAGAAAATGTACACGTCACAGCTTCTGAAATTATTATATGGACAGATCCTGTGTATTGCCTTCGGATCCTTTCTTCATGACACACAGTTTTTATTAGCTTTATGATAGACACCAATTCATTCAGTGACAATTTTATTAACCAAGGTAATTAGTTGCGTGATAATGAATCTGAACTGCGTTTTTGTCAAATTCATTTTACTGGATCTGCGGGGTCAAACACTGTGCCTGCGCCACCAGCACCTTCTATCACGCAAGTGTTTATGGGTAATTTCATTCTAGATACTGCGTTACCCTTGAAGACTTACCATAAGCCGAGACTGCAGAACTTAATATTAAAAACGTGTGTTGTTTTTCACGTTTAACTAAGCAGATCCCGGTGGCCGCGCAGTCCAAGGCATGGGTCTGTGGCCACTCGCTTGCTGGGATTGCGGGTTCGAATCCTGATGGGGAAATGGATATCTGACGGTTGTTAGTGTTGTGTGTTGTCAGGTAGAGGTCTGTGCGACGGGCTGATCGCTTGTTCATAGGAGCCCTACTGGCTGTGTTGAATCTGAGTGTGATCGTGAAGCCTCGATTACTAGGAGTCTCTGGGTTCCGAACAGTGCTGCAGACCTACACAAGCAAGGACCAGATAACATAAGCAGCCACACCAACAGTTTAGCTACAATAATTTATTTTAATCAACTCCTTTTTAAAACAATTCTCTTGTGCATCAGTTGGTAATAAAAACGTTGACATAGCAAGACGCGTGGTATTTACTTACTTACTTACTTACTTACTTACTTACTCCATGGTGCAAAGTCCTTCTTGAGAAGCTAACTGGTTTGCAGCTAGTCAAGAAATTCCCCGCATTTCACGGAACCCCAAGGTTCATTACCGCACTTACAAGCGTCCGCCACCTGTCTCTATCCTGGGCCAGCCC
>Ga0123355_10007336_pt1 | contig 16509 bp, 18 predicted proteins | sample TergutEmb28metaG_3_FD_89872 | JGI IMG/M metagenome (GOLD analysis project Ga0123355, IMG submission 89872) | Embiratermes neotenicus P1 segment gut microbial communities from Petit-Saut dam, French Guiana - Emb289 P1 | ecosystem: Host-associated > Arthropoda: Insects > Digestive system > Gut ...
CTAATGTAGGGGCGGCTTACAGCCGCCCGCTTATAAAGCGACATCGGCACGTTACGGAATACGCGGCATTTCATTAACGGGCGGCTACAAGCCGCCCCTACGAAGGGCATATAGGCAGTTTTGCTACAGGTCTATTGCGAGGGCAACTATAGTTGTGCAGACAGCGAGGGATTACAAGTTGCCACTGCAAACTACTGCACAATTCTCAAATCTTCCGCTGTGATATCCCTCACAAGGGGGTTTATCGTCCTGTTTATCAATTCTAAAATGCCTTCCTCATCAGCTAGTTCATACCAATATGGCGCGCCACTTGTGCCCAGCATCGGCAGGGTGTAGGTGTGCAAAGCTTCTGTTCCGCCTATGTTGATGGCTTGGTTTGCAAACCATAAGAGCTCTCCCATTGCAAGGTCAGAATACACATGGTCATTAAAAATGCCTACAAATTCAGGTATTTGCAAGATGGATGCGGGCGTTAAAAGCTGGCTGGCTACGGCGGCCAACACTTGCTGTTGATGCTCTATGCGCTGATAGTCGCTGATGGTTGGTGAGATACCGGGTGTTCCCGTGCGATATCTGGCAAATCGCAAAGCGTCTTCACCATCCAGGGTTTGCAAGCCCGCCTGTAAGTCTATGCGCAAGTCTTGAAAGGGGTCGTGATAATACATGCGAAAAGGTATATAAATCTCCACGCCGCCAACCGCGTCCACCATGCGGATAAATGCCTCATAATCTACCCTGACATAAAAATCCGGCCTAAAGCCAATTAAGGTGGACACTTCGTATTTCATTCGCTCAACACCGCCTTCATGGCCGCCGCCGTGCAAACGGCCAACAGGGTAGGCGGAAACTATTTTTCTGCTATTGCGCTGCACATCAACCAAAGTATCACGCGGTATGCTTATTATGTAGCCCTGCTGGGCTTCGGCATCATAGGCGGCAACCATAATGGTGTTGGCGTTAAGGCCCTCTGTAAGCCCAAATATCAGAAAAGTGAAAAACATGGGCTTGCGCTCTTCAAATTGCGCCAATTGAGGTGGTAGCAATTCGTCGTCAAGCTCGCCATCCACGTCATAGCCTTCATCGTCGCCTACATCAAACACAGCACCGCCGGCAGCAATAACAGGTATATCAGGTGGCCTTACCGCGTTATTTACGGCCAACCAGCCAATGCCGCCGGCTAATAGCATAACGGCGGCGGCTATGGAAAATGTCTTTACAAAGAGCATAAAGGCTCTGTTTTGCTTTAACATATAATCTCCCTCTATAGCATACTTCCCATGAAGATGCTAACGAATAAGAAGTAGATGGCAAGCCCTGCGATATCCTTGATAGACGTTATTACGGGTGCAGAGCCCGCCGCTTGGTCCAGGTTAAATTTCAACAGCAAATAGGGGACGAAATATCCCAGCATGGCCGCAACCGTCATTGTGGCAGCCAAAGCAAGGCCTACGGCCAGCCCCAGCATAGGCTCGCCTTGCCACCAAGCCGCAACAAAGCCCGTGGCTACGCCCAATACGGTGCCGATGGTAAAACCAACCCAAACCTCTTTTAAAAAGTGCTTTAGAAAGTTTTTCATCTGTATATGACCCAGCACCACCCCGCGGGCAAAAACAGTGGCGGACTGTGTGCCAACATCGCCGCCCATGCCCATAATAAGCGGGATGAAGATGGCCACTACGCTGATAGCGCCTAGCCTGGTTTCAAAATCGTCAATTATCGCGCCTGTGATAAAGCCAAACAGCAGTGTTATCAGCAACACAGGCACACGTACGCGCCAAATTTTCCATAAAGAGCCGTTTACCAAAAGTTCGCTTCGGCTTGTTTCGCTTCCTGCGGTGTCAGAAAAACCTGCGTGGTCAAGTATATCTTCAGTAGTTTCTTCTTCCAAGATATCCACCGCGTCATCAATTGTTACAATGCCCACGATGCGCCCTTCTTTATCAACAACGGGTATGGCTAGAAGGTCAAGCTCTTGCAAAACACGGGCAACTTCTTCTTGGTCTGTATCAGTAGACACGCTGATGGCATTTTTGGACATTATATCGCCAATAAGGGTATTTCCGTCTGTTTTGCCGATAGTGGCGGCGGATGTCCCCCTTGCAATAAGCAAGCCCTTCAGCGTAAGCACGCCTTCAAGTTTTTTTGAAGCGTCCGTTACAAACAGCGTATATACAGTTTCTTTGTCCTCGGCCTGCTTACTTACTTTATCCAAGGCCTGCTCTACAGTCATATCCCTTCTAAGGGTTATAAATTCTGTGGTCATTATACGGCCGGCGGTTTCGTCTTTGTAACCCATCAAAATATTTGTAATTTTTCTTTCTTCGGGCGAAATGGCGGCAAGCAGCTTTTTGGCGACGCTTGCGGGCAATTCGTCAAACAATCTTACCCTATCGTCAGGCGCCATTTCATTTACAAGCTCTACTGCTTTTTCTTGTGTAAAAGAGTGGATAAGGTTTTGCTGCTCGTCTGTGTCAAGCTCTTCAAAAATATCTAAAGCGACGCCTTTTGCAAGCAACCTAAACACAATTACCTGATCTTCAGGCGAAAGGTCATGAAATGCTTGGAGAATTTCCAGTTCTTCTGAACTAGCAAGCAGGATTTTCAAGTTTTCCATATCTCTGTTTTTGATATAGTCTAAGATTTTTTCTATCAACATAATTGTACCTCCATGATGAATTAAACTAATTCCCATCCTGCCTTGGTTACGCCCTTTTCAAGCGCTACTTGCGATGTAATTTTTTCTATATGCTCATCTCTGCGTCTGCCGCTGATGATAACGGTGGCTTCAATTTCTACCTTGTTGCCAATTTCATCCGCGCTCTCTAAATTAACTAGTCTCAAATGCGCTTTGCTTAGGTTATCAATGATGGAAGACCGAATGTTAAATTCATTATCCTCGCGGCATGTAACGGACAGCAGATATGTGTTTTCTTCTTCCTCAAAACTCGCCAAAGGCTGAATTTTACTTGCAAGAAAACGAAATATTAAATTGCTGCCAATTAGCACGGCAACCGCGGCTATTGCGTAAAAAATTAGCCCGCTGCTGGTTAACACGCCTATTGCGGCAGTACACCACATTGTTGCCGCCGTGTTTAGGCCTTTGACATTTAGGCCCTCTTTAAAGATGATGCCGCTGCACAAAAAGCCTATGCCGGTAACAACTTGCGCCGCAATGCGGGTGGTATCGTCCGCACCCATCAATTGTGAAAACAGGGTAAACAGGCAAGCCCCCATGCATATCAGCACATTGATGCGTATGCCCGTCGAATGCCCTGTAAGCTGTCGCTCCAGCCCAATTAAAAACCCGAATATTACCGCACAACCAATGCGTATTGTAAAATCAAATAAAGTCATTGCGCCCACTCCTTTCTTTTGGTGGGCTAATCGTAATTAAAATAGTAAAATTACAAACACAGCCAGGGCAAAGACATAATAAAACGCAAAATATTTTAGCTTAGCTTTTTTAACTATAGCCAGCATGAAGTTTATAGCCAAATATCCCGACACAGCGGCCGTTATAAACCCTGCGGCAAGATTGACGAAATTTAAGCCTTCAATAAGGGCGGGGTCTCCCAAAATGCGTATTGCACGAAATGTCATGGCGCCAATGGCCGCAGGAACCGACATCAGAAACGAAAATTTCGCAGCATTTTCACGGCTTACACCCCTTGCCATCGTTGCTGTAATAGTGCTGCCCGAGCGTGATAAGCCGGGAAAAACAGCCACAGCCTGCGCGCAGCCTATCAACACAGCATCAATAATCCTCATGCCCTTTATGTCCTTGTCATTCTTTTTTAGTCTATCCGAAAGCACCAAAACTACGCCTGTAATTACGAAGCCAATGGGCAAAATATGAATTGAATAAAACATGGCCTCAATGTGATGCTCGAAAAGCAATGTCACGATAACCAGCGGTACAGTGGCTATCACCAGTAAAGCCGTGGTCTTTTGAAAAGGATTTTTTATCAGCGCCCAAATATCTTTGCGGAAAACAAACAGCAAAGGCAACAGGCTGCCCATGTTAAGCACTATTATAAAGGTTAAATTATCTTCTGCTGTTATACCGAAGATATGATGAAACACCAGCAAATGCCCCGAACTGGACACAGGCAAAAATTCCGAAAGACCCTGTATCAGGCCCAAAATTATGGCTTCTAATAAACTCATATGTTTTCTCCAAGCTTTCTGACACTATTTTCTTACGATTGCCAACCATATAATTTCTGCAACTACAACTGTCTGTATCCATCATATCCCCCCTTTCGCTTGTTGCCGCAAAATAAAAAACGACCATCAAAAGGGGTCGCAACCAAATATATGCCTATACGCAAAAAGCACACGCAAAGACAAACAAAACCCCTCGTACGAGCTTTAGCACTAAAAGACGTAGATATGTATTGTAGCAATCTAACTTAAAAATCGCCTCAATTCGCGTGTGAATACACCCTTGGTGCGTTGGTTGTATCCTCACGTCATTTCGTTGTTTTTAAGTAAAATTACTACGGTCATATCAGCTACATTAAGCAATGCCTTAATCCGACTATGCCTGTTATACCCTTGCGGCGTCTCTCGACATTTAAGGGCAGCAGCCTGTGTTCTTTTAGGAGCCTCACCTAACAAGTTATAATTTTCTTTTTAGAACAGGTTTATTATAACCCCTGCTATTATGCCTGTCAATAGTTTTTTGCAAAAAAACTGCCCTTGTTATAACACAAGGGCAGATGATGGTTTTTAATTAAATTTACGCTTTCTTGCGGCTTCGCTTTTTTTCTTGCGGCGCACGCTTGGTTTGTCATAGTGCTCTCTTTTACGAACCTCGCCTAAGATACCAGCCTTTTGTGTGGCGCGCTTAAAGCGACGAAGGGCAGAGTCCAAAGTTTCATTGTCTTTTATCCTGACCTCTGACATATTTTACTCCCTCCCTCCGCTTAGCCAAAAACGGCCTGTGTGGCCCGGCACGTATTCCAATATTTCAATCTATCGACTTATTATACATGAAAAATTTAGTTACGTCAAGAAAAAAATGTTACCTTGGAAAATTTTTCGTTGTAAGTGTTGCCACGTCATGCTATAATCGGTATTGAGGTAAGATTAGCATGGGGTGATAGCTTTGATAATTCGCCAAGAGATGTTTTCAGATTATGATGAAGTATACCAGCTTGTAAAAACATCCTTTGCAACAACGCTTGACGACGACGGAACAACACAGGATTATCTAAATGAACTTCGCAAAAAAGATGCCTTTATTCCAGGATTATCGCTGGTTGCAGAAGGCAAGGGTGGTGCGTTGGTAGGACAGATTGCGCTATACAAAACCATAATAAACACACCGCATGGAAAGTTAACCGAACTTTTGCTTTCACCCATCTGTGTGCATCCAAACCATTTCAGACGGGGCATTGCCCGTGTTATGATTGAAGAAGCCCTGCGTATAGCACGAGAAATGGGCTATAAAGCGGTATTTTTATGCGGCAACCCACAAATTTACAGCAAAATGGGCTTTGTGCCAACGCATTTCCATAACATCTTCCACGAAGAAGATAAAGCCGCAGAATGGAGCATGGTGAGAGAGATATACGAAGGCGCGCTGGACGGCATTACGGGAACCATAAACACAATTTGAAGGGGGATTAACGTGAAAAAATACGTTGCAGCTTTTGCAGCTGCACTTCTCTTTTTATTAGCAAGTTGCGAATCCGAAACCAATTTTACCGAAGATGTTGTCGTAAATGAGCCAGATATACCAGAACTACCGCCTTCTGATGAAACAATAGCAATTGAAGATTTATTTGAACCCAAAGACTCTATAGTTTATCTCTATGGCGAGCCTCATCCCATAAGGCTATATCCTTTCGGAGAGATTGTTAAAGACGAAACAGAGGGACGAGCCAGCTTTGCTATTTTTGTTGAAAACTATCCTGGCTATCGCGTGGAACAGCATGACAACTTGCTAAGGCTGACACCAAACTTTGACCCTCCAACGGATAGCCCGCCTATGTTTATGGAAATTACACAAATTGCGGATATTACGGCGGATGAAGCGGAATATAAGATTAAATCTGAGATTAACTTTGATTTATACGAACTTTTCCACAGATATGCCACACAAGATTTCCCTTTTAACAGCATCCATTTATACGAGAAAGAATTATCGCGAAACGCCAAGGTTATTAATATATATATCCGAGATAATGGGCGTGGCGGCGTGTTTGTTATCACGGTGCAACATTCTGAAGAAGCCCATCTTGTCGGAACCCGCTTTAGGCACTACATCAGCACGCTGGAGATAATTGATAAGTAAGGGGATTTTATTAAAAATGCTAAAGAAGATAAATGTAAAAAAAATTGTATCCATAGCGGGCATGATATTGGTGGTTTGGTCTTTTTATATCATTGGCGAGCAGATGATGTATATGCGGCACGACCTTGACCTTTCTATTCTGGTAAATCCATGGGTGTTTGTGCCCCTGTTGCTGGTAGCCTTAACAGAGGGTATCATTATCATTTTGGCCGCGCTAAATTTTCGCGGCTTGATGGCAGAAGTTTCTGATGTGCCCACTAAACGTTATGTTGTGATGAGGGCCTATGCTACAGCAAATATATATAAATATATCCCCGGCGGCTTTATGTATGTTGTTGGGCGCAGCCGTATAGCGGTGGAAACTGAGGGGATGCGCCACAGCAAGATAGCCATCGGCATAATAATTGAAGGTGCCGGGTGGATAGTTGCCGGGCTTATCCTTTCCGCCGCCTTTGCCTTTGACCACACTATCAGCTATTTCCAACAACTGGACATTTTGCCTATAATGGGCATGGTGCTTGGCTTGGTGATATTGGCGTCAATCCCTGTAATATATGCTTTTCGCCGTCGCATAAGCGAAGCCATAACCAATATTAAAAACGAAGCCAACAATTTTGGCCCAACGATGCTGATAAAACGCATGTTTACCGCAACAGGGCTGGTTTTGCTGTGGGCTAGCTCGTTTTTGGCTGTTTTGACAATAATGGGTCAGCCCATGACCATAAATCTAGCAATTACAGTTCTGGGGCTGTATGTGTTGTCTTGGCTTATTGGCTTTATAGTGCCTTCTGCCCCAAGCGGCCTTGGCATACGTGAAGTTTTAATGCTGATGTTTTTGGGCGGGACGCTTAACGAAGGCATCTTGCTATCGGCAATAGTTATGCATAGGGCCTTACAATTTGTGGGGGATGCGGTGGCGTATGGTATAGCCTCGGGATATACTCATTTGGAAAAACGCAAAGAGCAAATTATGGAGCTACAAGAGGAGCTATAAATATGGACAAATTAAATTTGATAGCAACAACAACTTTCGGCCTTGAGGCCACCGTAAAGCGCGAAATTGGTCGCCTGGGCTGCGACATCACAGCATCGTCCGACGGACGGATTGACTTTTTAGGCAATTTTGAAGACCTTGCCCGGGCAAACATATGGCTGCGCGCTTCCGACAGGGTGCTGCTAAAGATGGGCGAATTTACCGCCACAACCTTTGACGAACTTTTTGAGCAAACAAAAGCCCTGCCATGGGAAAACTTCATCACGGCGGATGGACATTTTACCGTCACGGGAAAATCTATAAAATCCGGCTTGTTTTCTGTGCCGGATTGTCAAGCTATCGTGAAAAAGGCCGTGGTGGAGAGGCTGAAAACCAAATATCATATGGACTGGTTTCCGGAAACGGGGCCGGTTTACAAGATACAGGTTGCATTGCTAAAAGATGTCGCGACGCTGACTATTGACACCACCGGCGACGGTCTGCACAAACGGGGCTACCGCGCGGTAACGTCGGCTGCACCCATCAAGGAAACACTGGCTGCCGCCATGATAGAACTGTCTTATTGGAACAAAAGCCGCATCTTGCTTGACCCCATGTGCGGCAGCGGCACCATCGCCATTGAAGCCGCCTTGATGGCCAAAAACATTGCACCGGGACTAAGCCGCAGCTTTGTTTCCGAAAGCTGGCCGCAAATTGAAGCTAAAATTTGGCAAGCCGCCCGTGACGAGGCTCGTGCGACTATAAACCCAGACGAAATTGCGCCGATATACGCAAATGATGTTGATGCCCAGGTTTTAGAGCAGGCAAAAGCCAACGCCAAAGCCGCCGGCGTGGCGGATTTTATAAATTTTGCTGTAGCGGATGTGGCCAACATAACCCTGCCCGGCGAATATGGCGTGGTGATAACCAATCCGCCTTATGGCCAGCGTCTTGGCGAGGATGCGCAGCTTCGACGTATCTATGCCGCCCTAAAGCGGCTGCTGCCAAAGGATACCACATGGTCGGCCTATATCATCACATCCGATGAGGAGTTCGAGCGTCATTTTGGCAGAAAGGCCAATGCCAAGCGCAAACTTTTTAACGGTGCCACAAAGACAGATTATTATCAATATCAGGGGCCGCGGCCGCCAAGAGCATAGTCAAGAGCATAGATTTTGACGCTTTGCACATAATAGTGGCGAGGTGATAATATGGCTAAAGCAGGCATGAGAAGACCAGACCCAAAAGAGCCCCATGGCACGGAAAGCAATAAAAAGCAAAATTTCCCAAAGAATGACCAACCACCTGTGCCCGAAATACAGGGGAAAGAGAAAAATTGACACAAAGGTGCTCGTGAGAGCACCTTTTCAAGTAAATTCGCTATAATATGTAAAAACTAAGAAGGGAGCGCATATGAGACAGATTAAAATAATATTGGCTCTGACGATTTTGTTGATATTAGCAGCTTGCAACGGGGACCAAGATGTGGCAGAGGTTTTACATATTGAAGAAACCGCAGAAGAGATTTTTGACGAAGGCGAAAAATACGAAATTTACATAGCGGTCGAAGAAAACAACAAACCGGCCTTGACAGCCGCCCCACGAAGTGCCCCATGGCGCACCCATACCACTGCACCCGGCGATATTATAGAATTTGGCGGCCACAATTGGATAGTGCTGGATGTGGAAGATAATTACGCACTGATAATCACAGAAGAAGCCATGGTGATTGGATCGGGATATTACAATCCACGCTTTGCGGCAACATCTTGGGAAGCCAGTGCTATACGCAGAAAGCTGAACAGTGACTTTTTATACACTTTCAGCGCGGCAGACAGAGCGCGCATAGCGGAGACACATGTAATAACCGAGGACAACCCCTGGTATGACACAAGCGGCGGAAACGATACGGTGGATAGGATATTTATTCTTAGCTTGCAGGAAGTTGTTCGCTTTTTTGGCGACAGTGGCCAGCTTGAAAACAGGCCCGAAGGCCTCTTGGAATCAAGATGGATTAGTGATGAGTATGATTATGGAAGAATTGGCAGAAACGCCGATGGCGTCCCCAAAACGGTGTGGACGCGCTCGCCTGGCGGCTATCAAAGGCTTGTTACCATAGTTGACCCTACGGGCGTCATCTTTTTGTTTGGTACGGGTTCGGGTCAAATAGACCATGGGGCTCGACCGGTGTTGTGGCTAAACCTTGAAACCCCTTGGGATGAGGAAAATTTCGCTGAAATCAGAGAGCCACTGTATTTGACAGATTACACGCCCCATGGGGATTTGGCTGTACAGCATATCCTGTTTATGAATGACAACCTCTATGGCCGCAAGCCCTTTTCATATCGCGAAAAAGAGGCTGCCACATGGATTATAGAAGAGCTATTATCAATGGGTCACCCTTGGGAGAACATTTCTGTGCAAGAATTTGCCGTAGAGCGTGAAGAGCGCTGGAACACCCAAATAAATAACCCAACTTTTAGGTCCCATTTTGAATTTCGGCACGCGACGCGTCTTAGCCAAAATGTTATATTAACGGTGCCTGGCCAAAGCGACAACGGGCGATTTATAGTTGTGGGTGCCCATTACGACAGTCATCCTACGCCCGGTGCCTCTGACAATGCTTCTGGGGTGTCCCTTTTGCTGGAAAGTGCCCAGCGCATGTTGAATTTGGATAATTACTATACCATCGTGTATGCCTTTTTCGGTGCAGAGGAAGTTGGGCTTTGGGGCTCGACTTATTTTGCCGGTAGCTTGACTTATGAGCAATTTGACGATATGGTTATGATGATAAACGCCGATGTTCTTTTTGAGGGCTCCTATCTTATTTATTCTGCCGCCTATGGCTATGATGGCTTTCAGCCGCGCCAAAATACCCTCACAGGGCGTATTGATACCATCGCCTATGAGCTTGATTTGGGGCTAATCCGCTACCCCTATGTTCTTCCCAACATAAATACGGACCACCTGCCCTTTTTTACCCGCGGCCACACGGTTGTTAATTTAATGGGGCTGCATAGGGTGGAAAGCCCCTTTGTTGATGGGCTTTTCAGCATAGACGAGGGCGCATTTGTGCTGCGCGTCTATCACACCCCAAATGACGACTTTCACATCATAGAAGAACGCTGGCCGGGCAAAATGCAGACAAATATGAATGCATTTTCGATTTTTTTGGAAGAAATGTTGATGATGCGATAGGTTTTTAGTGGTAAAAGGTTTTACTTTTCAAGTAGCTACTTTTCTGTTATACTATTTTGAATACGAAATACGCGACTATTAATGGAGGGTTATACATATGGGATTAATTAGAGCGGCAATGGGTGCTGCGGGCGGCGCTATGGCCGACCAATGGCTGGACTTTTTCTTTGCTGAGGCTATGCCTAACAATGTTCTTGTGACGAGAGGCCAGCGACAGCGGACGGGCCGCGGTGTTAACACCAAGGGCCATGAAAATATTATCTCCAACGGCAGCGGTATTGCCGTAGCTGACGGACAATGCATGATAATTGTTGAGCAGGGACGCATCATGGACTTTTGCGCGGAACCTGGACAATACACATGGAATCAATCCAGCGAGCCCAGCATTTTCTCAGGCTCCCTTGGCACCAGCGTCATTGACACCTTTAAGACCATGGGCCGTCGTTTTGCCCATGGCGGCGACACGGGCAAAGACCAGCGCGTCTACTATTTCAACATACGCGAGCTTGTTAACAACAAGTTTGGTACGGCAACGCCTGTGCCATTTCGCGTGGTTGACACCAATATTGGGCTTGATATTGACATTACATTGCGCTGTAACGGCATGTACAGCTTTAAAATGACAGACCCGCTGTTGTTTTACGCCAATGTTTCCGGCAATGTGGAGCGCGAATTCACCACAGAACAAATTGATTCTCAAATGAAAGCCGAATTTCTAACCGCGCTAAAGCCTGCCTTTGCGCGCCTTTCCGCCATGGGCTTGCGCTACAGCGCGATACCCGGCCATACAATGGAGCTTACCGAGGCTTTAAACGAATCCCTTTCCGAAAAATGGGGCAGCCTACGCGGCCTTTCCGTTGTTTCTGTTGCCATAAATTCCCTTTCGGCCCCGAAAGAGGACGAAGATATGATAAAACAGCTGCAACGCAAGGCTGTTATGCGTGACCCCGGCATGGCGGGCGCGGCTATCGTTAGCGCACAAGCCGAGGCCATGAAGGCCGCCGCATCCAACGAGGGCGGTGCAATGATGGGCTTTATGGGCCTTAATATGGCCCAGCAGGCCGGCGGTATGAATGCCCAGGATTTGTTGATGGCCGGCCAACAGCAGCGCGAAGCCGCGGCGCAGCAACAGGCCGCCGCCGCACCTGCACCAGCGGCCCCTGCCGCCGGTGGCTGGACTTGCGCCTGTGGCGTAGCCAACACAGGCCGTTTCTGCCAAGAATGCGGCACACCAAAGCCGGAACCCGCCGGTAATTGGACTTGCAACTGCGGCGTTGCCAATTCAGGTAGATTTTGCCAAGAATGCGGCACACCAAGGCCCGCCGCAGACTGGACTTGCAATTGCGGCGTAGTCAACAGCGGCCGCTTCTGTCAGGAATGTGGCACACCAAGGGCTTAACCATGAAGAAAATATCGTGTCTCATTATCGCAGCCGTTTTTCTGCTTGCTTTTGCGTCATGTGACCAAACCGCAGAAGAGCCCACGATAGAGGCCGAACCTGATATAGCTATTGAAGAAATTGAAGAAGTGGCAGAAATTGAGGAGCACATCTGCTATAAGCCGGATGGCCCTATCGTGCTAATGGACGTAACCTTCGCACACCCAACCCTTGCGACTATAAACTATACAGCCGCCTTCACCCAAGGCCATGTTGAGTTTTATCGCGATTTATTATTGGAAATGTACGTAGATGGCGTTTGGTATACTTTGTCTGATATTATGTTTGCTTCTCGCGCGGCTTTTATCTATCCGCAAGCTACGCTGGAAGGCTGGACAACACATTGGGGCGAAAGATATGGGGTGCTTGGCATGGGCCAATACCGCATTTGGCGCACCTTTTGGCATCATTGCATTTGCGGCGAAATAACGTCCCATGATGTATACGCCGCCTTTGCCATCACCCATGATTTTGACGAATTTGACCTTATCCTACAAGACCCGCGCCAGTACAGCTTTATAGGCGAGGTTGTGGATATTTACGCCGGCCGTTTTCTGCCCACCGACGAAGACAACATTGCCATTTTGGTAAGGTCGATATCTTTTGATTGGGGCAACGGCTACAATGATCCTTCGTTTATTGACAGGATACACGGCGTTTGGCTAAATGAGCATATAATTGCCCGTGACGCAGATGATAGCCCTATAAATCCGGCCGATATCCCAATAGGCTCCATAGTAAATGTGCGCGGCTTCCCGCACACAATTCGCGAAGGCCATTATTATGAAGAAATAGAATATCATGTTAGAAGTACACGCCTGATAGAAATAATTGACGAATTTGAAATGCATCTGCGCGACCCGCGCCAACACACATTTGGCGGCGGGGTGGTGGGGTTTTACACGGGAAGATATGATGGCTGGCCCGAGGGCCAATACGGCAAAGCAATTATGGTAGGCCTTATGTTTCGCGAGGGATTTGAACCCGCCGACCCTTGGCTTTTCGGCCGATCCGACCCTTCCGACCCTTGGCTTTTCGGCCAGTTGCACGCAGTTTGGATAAACGAGGATGTAGTGGCCAGGGATAGCCACGGCACACCAATTAATCCCGCTGATATAGCTTTGGGTACTGTGATAAATGTCCGCGGTTTTTCGCATCCAACCCGCGAAGGTTATTTTTACGATTTTCGCCATATGTTAAACGAGACTTCCGGCTTTCACACACTAAGCACGCGCCTGATAGAAGTAGTTAACCAGCGCGAAGCCCATCTGCATGATCCACGCCAACGCACCATCACAGGTGAAGTGGTCGGCTTTCATTTCGGTCATTTTGATGGTTGGCTTGATGAAGACTATGATAACGCCATCATAATAGATGCCCTTCACGGCATTTGGCTAAATGAGCATGTTTTAACATACGGCATTGACGGCACGCCAATAAATCCTCTTGATATCCCTATGGGGGCAGTGATAAATGTTCGCGGTTTCGGGCATTCGGACACATGCCGCGGGGCTAATCAAGATTATTTTCAGCTCTCCGTTTTCCACACGCGTTTGATAGATGTCATAGATTATTAAGGAGGATTGCTCATGTCTAAAACCTTAGATAAAGTGCATAATATTGCCAGAGGTGATGTTATGCCAAAAATATTTAATGTTGTTATACATCCATGTGAAGACACAGGCGGATATTGGGCAGAGTGTATTTGTTTGCCTGGTTGCTTTACTGATGGCACAACTTTGCACGAGACGCAAATTAACATGTTTGAATCTGTGAATTTATTTATTAAAGACGATTATCCTGATGTGAATGAGTACTATCTTAACTTTAAGCTGCAAGGAGTGAAAGATGCCTAGGCTTCCCATTATGTCAGCCAAGGAACTTCTGCGTCTGCTGCTAAAGTATGGCTGTGTACATATAAGCACCGAAGGTTCTCATTTCAAAATTGAAAATCCAAAAAGTAGCAGGCGTACAATTATTCCTGTACACGGAAATCGTGATTTAGGCAGGGGTTTTCTTAAACGCATTCTAGAGCAACTGGAAATAGACGCGGATGATTTTATTGATTTCATACAGTAAGAGGAGGAAATAAATGGCACTGAGAGAGTACAAATGTCCCAATTGCGACGGGGGCGTAAACTTTGACACGAGCACGCAACAGATGAAATGCCCTTTTTGCGATTCTGAATTTGACATTGAGGCGGTAAAGTCATATTGCGACGAGGTGGAAACGGATGCGCCTGATGAAATTGAATGGTCGGCCCATGATGACATAGCTTGGCAAGAGGGCGAGCAAGAGGGCCTAAGGGTGTATACCTGCAACAGCTGCGCCGGTGAGGTTATTGGGGATGCCGCCACGGCGGCTACATCATGTCTATATTGCGGTAGCTCTGTTGTTATGGCGGGGCAGCTTTCAGGTGCCCTGCGGCCGGATTGCATAATACCCTTCCAACTGGACAAAAAGGCCGCCAAAGAGGCGCTGGTGCGCCATCTATCCGACAAAAAGCTGCTGCCGCGCTGCTTTAAGTCTACAAAAACCTTGGACGAGATAAAGGGCATTTATGTGCCTTTCTGGCTGTTTGACGCAGAAATTGACGCCAATATGCGCTATCGCGCCACAACCGTGCGTAGCTGGAGCGACAGCCGCTTCCATTACCGTCAGACGAAGCATTTCAACGTGACGCGGCGGGGCGATATGGCCTTTGATGCCGTGCCTGTTGACGCTTCCGCCAAAATGCCTGCCGATCTTATGGAATCTATCGAACCCTTCGACGCAAAAACCGCTGTGGACTTTAGCACCGCCTATCTTGCGGGCTACATGGCCGATAAATTTGATTTTGACTCTGCCCTTTGTAAAGAGCGCGCAAACCAGCGCATTAAGCAAAGTGCCGATGATGCCTTTAGGCGCACTGTTACGGGCTATGCCACCGTTATGCCCCAATACAGCGGCGTGTATCTTAAGAAAAGTACCGTGAAATATGCGCTTATGCCCGTTTGGGTGATGACAGCCACTTGGCGCGACAAAACCTACCTTTTCGCCATGAACGGCCAAACAGGCAAGTTTGTAGGCGACCTGCCAACAGATTGGGGCATCTTCTGGAAGTGGTTTGCCATGCTGGCCGCCATTATCGCAGTGGCCCTTAATGTATTGCTGATAGTTGGGGGGCTGATTTTATGATGAATTTAACATTTTTTGCCGCAGGAATTGGGGCTTTTTGGAATGTGGAAACCGCGATTGTATGCGTAATTATCGGCCTGGCCATTGCCGGCGCAATTATGTTTGTAAAGCGCAGCAAGCTAAAATCTGTACGCCGCGAGCGTACGGCCTGCAACTATGTACGCAGCGGCAGCTTTAGGTTGGTAGCACAAAAAGACACCTTCCTTTACGCCAACACAACGCGCACGCCTCGCTCCCAGGGCAGCAGTGCTCCAATGGCAAGAAGAAGCGTAGGCGGAAGACGCAGATAAAAAAGGACATTATCTTATGGACATCAAAAAACAGACTATTTTTCTTGTGGATAATAGTCTTGAAAGCTTAACATCTGGCAAAAACATCCTATCAAATGACTATAATGTCATCACGCTAAACAATGACGCGTGTGTTTTTGATGCCCTTGAAAAAACAAGGCCTGATTTAATTTTGCTGGATATAAAAATGTCCAAGATAGGTAGGCATGATGTAGTAAAACGCCTTAAAGCCGACCTTGAAACTGTGCAAATACCTGTTATTTTTCTTGTGGACGCAGATGACAACGAAATTGAACACGAAAACCTCTTTATTGATGTTATAGATTACATACCAAAGCCTTTTTCGCCGCCCCTTTTACTTAAACGTATCGAGGCGCATCTTCTTATGGAAGCACAAAGACTTGATTTGTTATACATCAGCAACAATTTGGAAATGATTGTGGAAGAAAAAACCAAAACAATTACAAAGCTGAAAAACATATTTTTAAGCACCATGGCGGATCTTGTAGAGCATCGAGACCATACCATCGGCGGCCATATTGAAAGGACGAAAAAGTACCTGAAAATTCTTATGGACGCCATGAGAGAATATGAAGTTTATCAAGAGGTAATGGCCTTTGTGGATGAAGAACTAGCCCTGCAATCAAGCCAATTACACGACCTTGGCAAAATTTCTATCAGCGACAGCATCCTCTTTAAGCCCGGCAAACTAACCCCCGAAGAATTTGAAGAAATTAAAAAGCACACCACTTTTGGCGGAAAAATTATCTCAAGAATTATAAGCGAAACACCCGATAGCGACTTTTTGCAATATGCCAAGATTTTTGCCGAAACCCATCACGAAAAATGGGATGGCAGCGGATATCCAAAGGGCCTGAAAGGGCACGACATCCCGCTGTTTGGCCGCCTTATGGCCATTGCTGATGTGTATGATGCCCTTGTTACGGATAGGCCTTACAAGGTGGCTTTTCCGCACAATGTGGCTGTTGAAATTATAAAAGAGGGCAGTGGCACGCATTTCGACCCTACCCTCATAAACCTGTTTATGAAAATGCATACCAAATTTGAGGTAATAGCCCGAGATGTTAGCGGCTAGGCGGCTCTTTCGGGTTGCGATGGCTCTCGTTTTTA
>Ga0123355_10007337_pt1 | contig 16507 bp, 16 predicted proteins | sample TergutEmb28metaG_3_FD_89872 | JGI IMG/M metagenome (GOLD analysis project Ga0123355, IMG submission 89872) | Embiratermes neotenicus P1 segment gut microbial communities from Petit-Saut dam, French Guiana - Emb289 P1 | ecosystem: Host-associated > Arthropoda: Insects > Digestive system > Gut ...
CTAGTGTCCTGAGTCAGAAATTCGCACACAGTCTGGGCGCGTCTGGACGCGCCTGACGGGAGGCGACGCTCCCGCCGTACCACCAGTACGACTTGGAGCATCGCCTCCCGTCAGCCACGCCCATCCATCACCCATCCTGCACCCGAATTTATGACTCACGACACTAGATCAGCTCGGGCTGCATCTCGATCGCGCCGCACGGACACTCTTTGGCGCACAATCCGCAGCCCTTGCAGTAGTCGTAGTCGAAGTCGTACGCGTACAGATTTGCCCCACCCACCTCCCCCGGCCCGAGCTTGATCACGGCGTTGTCGGGGCAGACGCCGAAGCAGTTGTCGCACGCCAGGCAGCTGCCGCAGGACATGCAGCGGCGCGCCTCGAACAGCGCGGTCGAAGAGTCGAGCCCGAGCACGACCTCGTCGAAGGTGGTGCTGCGGCGGACGGCGTCGAGCTGCGCCCTGACCTGTCGGGGCGCATCCGAGTAGTACCAGGTGTTGAGCGACTCGAACGTCGCCGGCTCGAGTTCGGCGGGCTCCTCGGCGGCGACGCCGCGCAGCCAGGCGTCGATCTCACGGGCGGCCCGCCGGCCGTGCCCGATCGCGATCGTCACGGTTCGCTCGGCCGGGACGACATCGCCGCCGGCGAAGATCCCCGGGTGGCCGGTCATCATCGTCCGCTCGTCGACGGTGACGACGCCCTTCGAGGTCTCGATTCCAGGCACGCCGTCGAGCAGCGACAGGTCGGTCTCCTGCCCGAGCGCCAGCACCAGCGAGTCGGCCTCGAGCTCCTCGAACTCGCCGGTCGGCTGGGGGAACCCCGACTCGTCGAGCTCCATCCGCTCGATCATCAGCTTGCCCTCGTCGGCGCTCTTGATCGTCGACAGCCATTTGACCATCACGCCCTCGGCCAGAGCCTCCTCGAGCTCGGACTCGTGGGCCGGCATCCGCTCCCGCGTCCGCCGGTAGACGATGATCGGATCGGTGGCCCCGAGCCGCTTGGCCGTCCGGGCGGCGTCCATCGCGGTGTTGCCGCCGCCGTAGATCACGACCCGCCGGCCCAGCTTCGGAGGCTCCTCGCCCTCCATCCCGTGCAGCAGCGAGACCGCGTCGAGGATCTTCGTCGCCGTCCCGGCCGGGATGTAGGTCCGGGACCCGAGCTGAGCGCCGATCGCCAGCAGCGCCGCATCGAACCCCTCGCCCTCGACCGCCTCGAGGATGTTGGCCACCTTGGTGTCCAACTCCAGCCTCACGCCGAGGTCGAGGATCCGCTGGACCTCGGCCTCGAGCACCTCGCGCGGCAACCGGTACCGGGGGATCCCGAACCGCATCATCCCGCCGGCCACCGGGCCGGCGTCCTTGACCACGACCTCGTGCCCCAGCAGCGCCAGCTGGTACGCGGCCGACAGCCCGCACGGACCGGCGCCGACGATCAGCACCCGTCTCCCGGTCTGCTGCTGCGGTGCTCCGAAGCTCCAGCCCCGGTCGAGCGCCAGGTCGCCGAGGAACCGCTCGACCGAGTTGATCCCGACGGCCTCGTCGAGCTGGGCGCGGTTGCAGGCGGTCTCGCACGGGTGGTAGCAGACACGGCCGATCACGGCGGGCAGCGGGTTGGTGGCGACGATCCCGCGCCACGCCCCCTCGTAGTCCCCCTCCTCGGCGTGGTAGAGCCACTGCTGTACGTCCTCGCCGGCGGGGCAGCCCTGGCTGCACGGCGCCAATCGGTGGACATACACGGGGCGCTCGGTACGCCACGATCCGGTCTTGTTGGCGCGGCTGGAGCCGACGTCGAGCGTGATCGCGAACGGCTTGTCCATCGCTACCCGTCCCCGCCCTCCGAGTCCGCGTCCGGGAGCAGCCCGAAGCGCCTGATGTTGCGGTCGGCGCGGGCCTGCACGCGGGCGATCACGTCGTCGCGGCGGGCCGGCGAGAACAGGTGCCGGTAGCGGCCCTGAAGCTGCAGGTACTCCTCGACCGGCCGCTGCCGGCGGATCCGCGTGACCTCGGTGACGTCGCCGTGCTCGCCCTCGAACACCGGGAACAGCCCGGTCTCGACCGCCAGGCGCGCGAGCCGGATCGAGTCGTTCGACGCGGCTCCCCATCCGAGCGGGCAGGTGACCAGGACGTGGATGTAGCGGGCGCCGCGCAGGGCGATCGCGCGCGTGACCTTCGCCTCGAGGTCGTGCAGGTCGGCGATCGTCGCGGTCGCGACGTACGGAATCTCGTGCGCGAGGGCGATCAGCGGGGCGCTCTTGCCCTGACCCCACGGCGCCCCCGGCTCCTCGCCGACGGCCTGGGTCGTGGTCGTCCGGGCGGCGGGTGGCGTCGCCCCGGACCGCTGCACGCCGGTGTTCATGTACCCCTCGTTGTCGTAGCAGATGAACAGCACGTCGTCGCCGCGCTCGAACATCCCCGACAGACACGCGAAGCCGATGTCGACGGTGCCGCCGTCGCCGCCCTGCCCGACGACGCGGGTGTGGTCGTTGCCCTTGGCCTTGAGCGCCGCCGCGATCCCGGTCGCGACCGCCGGGGCGTTGCCGAACAGCGAGTGGATCCACGGCATCTGCCACGAGCTCTCCGGATACGGCGTCGAGAACACCTCCAGACAGCCGGTGGCGTTGGCGGCGATCAGGTCGCCGCCGCTGGCCTGCAGCGCCGCGTCGAGCGCGTAGCGGGCGCCGAGCACCTCGCCGCAGCCCTGGCAGGCGCGGTGGCCGCAGGTGATCGCGTTGGCCCGGGCGGCGCTCGACTGAACGGTTCGCTGCTCCGCGTCGAGCAGGCGGTTGCCGGCCGCGAAGCTGCCGACCTGGAAGTACTTGATCTTCTGCGCGCCCATCGGGTCACACCGGTCCCGAGGCGACGGTCCCGAGGTCACGCAGCATGTTCTCCGCGTGCGGCCCCGAGCGGCGTTTGCCGAGCTCGCGCTGCAGCTCGCGCTCGACCAGCGAGTGATTGAGATCGACGAAGATCGGGCCGGCCGGCAGCCGGTCGGCGCGGGCGTCCGCCAGCAGGCGGTGGATCGATGCCATGGTGATCGCGCGGCCGCCGAGGCCGGCGATCGCCGTGTGGATCCGGGCGCCGGTTCCCGCCATCGCGACGTGGACGTTCTGCGAGACGATCCCGCCGATCCCGATCGACAGCGCCCGCTCGAGCACGACCACCCGCTGGGCCCCGGCGAGGACGGCGCGCATCCGGTCACCGGGCCACGGCCGGAACGTCTTGATCCCGACGCAGCCGACGCGCTCGCCGTCTTCGCGGAGCTCGTCGACGACGTCCTGCAGGGTCCCGAGGACCGAGCCGAGCGCGACCACGATCGTGTCGGCGTCGTCGCTGCGGTACGGCCGCACGAGGCCGCCCGAGACCCGGCCGAAGGCTGCTTGGAACGTGCCCGCCAGCTCCGGGATCAGGTCGAGCGCCTGCATCTGCTTGTGGTGCGCCAGGTACTTGACCTCGGTGAACGCCTCCGGACCGACCATCGCGCCGATCGTCACCGGCTCGTCGGGGTCGAGCACCTGGCGGGGCTGATACGGCGGCAGGTGCGCGTCGACCTGCTCCTGATCGGGAAGCTCGATCCGCTCGCTCGCGTGGGTCAGCACGAACCCGTCCATGCACACCATCACCGGCAGCGACAGCTCCTCGGCGAGCCGGAACGCCTGGATGTGGAGGTCGACCGCCTCCTGGTTGGACTCGGCGTACAGCTGGATCCAGCCGCTGTCCCGCTGCGACATCGCGTCGGAATGGTCGTTCCAGATGTTGATCGGGGCGCCGATCGCGCGGTTGGCGACCGTCATCACGATCGGCAGGCCGAGCCCGGCGGCGTTGTACAGCGCCTCCGCCATGTACAGCAGGCCCTGGCTGGCGGTCGCGGTATAGGCGCGGGCGCCGGCGGCGCTGGCCCCGATCGAGGCCGACATCGCCGCGTACTCGGACTCGACGTTGACGAACTCGCAGTGCTCGAGCCGGCCCGACTTCACGAGCTTGGAGAGACCTTCGACGATGTGGGTCTGCGGCGAGATCGGATACGCGCAGATCACCTCGGGACGGCACGCCGCGACGGTCTCGGCGACGGCTGCGGAGCCCTCGATCTGCCTAAGCATCGCGCGCCCCGGTCGCCCCGGTCGCCGCGGTCGCCACGGTCGCCCCGGTGGCCCCGGTCGCCACGGTGGCGTCGGCTGCGACCAGCTCGAACGCCCGCGACGCGGCGCGGGCGTTGCCCTCGCCGACCTCGCCGGCGAACCGCGCCCGAATCGCCGCCAGCAGCGACTCGATCGAGACGACCCCGGTCAGCGCGGCGAACCCGCCGAGCGACGCCGCGTTCGGCAGCGGCCGGCCGAGCTCCTCGCGGGCGAGCTCGGTCGCCGCGACGGTGCGGACGTGATCCGGGCCACAGCGCGCGAGCAGGTCGCCGAGCTGCAGATCGTGGAGCGTGCGGGAGCTGTTGATCAGCACCTGGGTGTGCTGATCGAGCCCCGCGAACACCTCGACCTGGTGTACCAGCGTCGGGTCGATGATCAGCAGCGCGTCGGGCGCGAGGATCGGCTCGTGCAGGCGGATCGGCGAGTCCGAGAGGCGGCAGAACGACACGACCGGCGCGCCGGTCCGTTCGGACCCGAAGCTCGGAAACGCCTGCGCGTGGCGGTCCTCGCTGAACGCCGCCGCCGCCAGCAGCTCCGCGGTCGTCACGACTCCCTGGCCGCCGCGACCGTGGATCCTGACGTCGAACGACCGACGTGACATGGCTCCATGCTACGCCCGCTGCGCGGCCGTCAAATCCGGGTGGATCACGCACACGCTGCGGTCAACTCACGATGGCGGCGAGGACCGGCCGATCTACGTTGGCTCAAGGAGGGCGACAACGAAAGGACTGACCGTGTCAACCCGCGTGGCAATCAACGGCTTTGGCAGGATCGGCCGGAACTTCCTGCGCGCGGCGGCCGAGGGCGGAAGCGCCCTGGAGATCGTCGCGATCAACGACGTCAGCGATCCGCAGACGCTCGCGCAACTGTTCGAGTACGACTCCGTCTACGGGCGCTACCCGGGCGCGGTCAGCGCCGAGGAGGACGCGATCGTCGTCGACGGTCGGCGGATCGAGGTGCTGTCGCAACCCGACCCCGGGGCGCTGCCGTGGGAGCGGCTGGAGGTCGACGTGGTGATCGAGTCGACCGGAAAGTTCCGGACCAGGATGGCGGCCGGCGAGCATCTCCTGGACGGGGCGCGGAAGGTGATCCTGACCGCGCCGATCAGGGGCTCGGAGCCCGCCGACGCCGACCTCGTCCTCGGGGTCAACTTCGACCGCGTCTACGACCCCGAGCACCATCACATCGTCACCAACGCGTCCTGCACGACCAACTGCCTGGCGCCGGTCGCGAAGGTCCTGCACGAGACGGTCGGGATCGAGTCCGGCCTGATGACGACGATCCACTCCTACACCTCGGATCAGAACCTGCTCGACGGAGCGCACAAGGACCTGCGCCGCGCCCGCGCGGCCGCGCTCAACCTGGTGCCGACGTCGACCGGCGCCGCCCGGGCGCTCGGCCTGGTGATCCCAGAGCTGGCCGGCCGGCTGAACGGGTTCGCGGTCCGCGTGCCGACGCCGACCGGGTCGATCGTCGACCTGTCTATCGAAGCGCAGCGAACCACGAGCGTCGAGGAGATCAACGCCGCCTTCCGGGAGCGGGCCGACACCGGGGAGCTCAGCGGGATCCTCGCCTACAGCGATGCGCCGCTCGTCTCCTCCGACATCATCGGTTCGCCGTTCAGCTCCGTGTTCGACGCGCCGCTGACGCAGGTGGTCGGCGGCCGCCAGGTCAAGGTGATCGCCTGGTACGACAACGAGTGGGGCTACTCCAACCGGCTCGTCGAGCTGGCCGAGCGGCTGCTCGTCCGGGTTCCGGCGGGGGTCTGAGGGGGGACGATGACCTACGTTCACGTCCACCGCGGCCCCGCCGGGGCGTGGGAGGTGCTGCTCCCCGGCAGGCCGCGTCGCTGCGAGACGTTTGCGGAGGCTGAGCGCGTGGCCTACAGGTGGGCCAGTTCTCACCCGCCGAGTGAGTTGATCGTGAAGGACGCCTACCACCGGGTGGTGGTGCGGCGATCGTTTCGCGTCAGCTGACTCGGAGTACCTTGATCACATATACGGGCATTAAGGTACTCCGAGTTGGGTCGGCGGCTCGTTTCACGGACGTACCGTGGCGGCGAACGGGTCGAGTTTGCCGATACCGCATCAGCGGCGAACAAATGGCACGTGACATGACACGACTGCGGTTTGAGTCGCGCCGCCTCCGAGGCTGAAGCAAGCCTGTCGATCGCACTCGCACTTGCACGGCTCATGGGATCCTTTTAGGATCTCCGCGCGAGACTGAGACGCACTCGCGGGGCGCCGCTCTTGGGGGCACGCGCCCGACCATCGTCCACCGCAAGGAGGAACCGGGAATGCAGGGCACCATTCGCGGCGCCATCGCCGCTGTTGTCGCCGCTGGGGCGACGCTCTGTCTTACCGCAACGGCTGCAGCGAGCACGCCCGGCATGCCGTCGAGCGGCAGGGTCGGGGTGTTCAAGGTCCACTTCACCGTGACCGGGTACTACCACCTTTCGGGCAGCACGCTCGTCGCCGGCAACGGCAACACGTGCGCCTTCATGGTGCGGTACGGGGACACGTCGGGTACGGGTGTATGGAGCACGCCGTGGGGCAAGACGGTCAAGGCCGGCGGACACGCCGTCTCCGAGATCAGCACCAGTTTCGACGACTACCAAGCGCGCTCGGCTCGATCGGGCGTGGTGTTCCAGAAAGGGGTCGAGAACAGCGCCTACATCACGATCAACAAGAACACCTTCGACGCGCTGGGCGAGGGTGGCAGCGGCCGGGTGACGGTCGACGCCAATGGCGCGGGCTCCTTCAGTTTCAAGAACGCGCCCGACCAGAGCCTCGCCGGCCCTTCTGGGAAAATCGCCGTGGTGTCTGGCAGCGTCACCTGGACCTGCGATGACGTCCCGGCTGCGAAGGCGCCGAAGGCCGGCTGATCCCCCGCCTCGTTCGGAGACTGCTCAGCAAACGAAGCTTCCAGATCCGGCGTGACTCTCGTGTTTGCGGAAGTATGGGGAGAACGCCATTTGACGCCGCTCAGGCTTCGTGAAAGTGTCCGCGCCCGTGTTCGCACGGACTGTTACACGGCGTCCGGGCGGCCTGGGGCCGGGCATGGCTGACACGTGAACGCTGCGCTAGCTGAGGGTCGTTGGCTGCGTTCCACTACCAGGAGCATCGTGGTCGGTACGCTCTGCTTTGCCTGGGGGGCCGTGTTCGTATGGCTGGCCTTTCATCATCATGAGCGAGCCGCAAACGGCACGGAATACACGAGCCTGACAATCACCATTCTGCAGCTGGTCATCGCGGCTCCGGGTCTGATTCTCGGCGTTCGGGAGCTTCGCGCCGGACTATGGCTGGATCGGGAGGTGGTGATAGTTCGCGGACCGTTTCGCACGTGGCGGCTGTCGCCGGACGAGGTCGACGGCTTCAAGCCGGGCGATCGCCTCTACCCGGTACTCCACCGACAGCACGGCCCGCCTGTCGGTGTTGTGGCGCTGGCACGTGGCAGCTTTTGGAGACAGGCGGCGGACCGCCAGGTGCTTGAAGCACAGTGCGACCGATTGAACGCGCTTCTCCGCTCGGTTCAGTCTCAGCAACCGACCCGCTCGCCGGCAGAGCTTGGCATCAGGCCCAGCGATCACCGGGCCGAGTACGCAAGGCGGAGACTGCTGTCGATCGCGATCACCCTCGTGGTGCTCATCGTCTGTGTTGTGGTGGCGCTCCTGTTGCAGACGGTCGCGGCGGTGGCGCTGGTCACCTTCATCGCGGTCGCGCAACTAGCGGGCACGTACATCGGTCTGCGGCAGGCCCGAAGAGAGCTACCGGGCGAAGGTCACGGGGCCCGCGCGACGAACCCGCCATAGAACGTTCGTGTTCGCACAACCAACCTTTGGCCGAGGACGGGACACTCAGAAAGCTGTGCGAGTTTCCAGCTCGGCGGTGAGGCGGCCATTTCGCAGGTGGAGCGCAGACGGAACGTCGTCGATGACCATCTCGATCGCCGCCGGTGACAGCTCCGCCGGGCGGTAGGTCGGCAGCCACCGACGCGCCGGGGAAGCAAGGATGATCGAGCGGCCTCTCTCGCCGACAAACTGAAGGAACTCACGCCGCTCCGTTTGGGGACTGCCAGAGTAGGTTTCGAGTCCGCGGGTCGACAGTGCGGCGTTGGCAGACGCTCGGTCCAGAACCACGAGCCCGATTTCGGCGACTCCGAGCATCTCCCTTGAGTCAAATGGTCCGGCCTGTCCGAGACGGCGGAGGTCGGGGAACGCGATCAGCTCAACGATGTTGCCGGCGGGATCGAGGACATAGGAAGCGACAGCGTCGATGTTCTCGAAATGGAACGTCGGCTCGCTCTGCGCCGGTTCCGAGCGCAGCGGTGCTCGCTCGGCAAGCCATGTCTGCGCGGCGTCGAAGCGGTCGCCCGGGAGTTGGAGCGCGAAGTGGTGAAACGACGGCTCGCTGGAGCCTGTGAACGCAACGACAGTCGGGCCGACGGTCAACTCGATCGCGGCCGGCGTTGCAGCCCGAACACGACCCCAGTCCGCGTAGAACGCCGCGAGTTCGCTCAGCGTCTCGCTCGCGACGGGAAGTTCAATGCGCGTGAACTCGATCCTGGCGGCCAACTCGTTCATCGTCGCATGATGCGATTCGAACCCGAACCCGAGCGAGTGATGTCAGTCGCTGTCAAGGCTGCTAGGATCGACAGTGTCATGAGTCGCTGGCAGCCAGACGCACCCGGCCGGCTGCAACAGGCCGCGTTCGAGCTCTACGCCGAACACGGCTACGAGGACACGACCGTCGCCGAGATCGCCGAGCGCGCCAGCCTGACCGAGCGCACGTTCTTCCGCCACTTCGCCGACAAGCGCGAAGTGCTGTTCCGCGGATCCAGCGAACTGCAACAGCTGATCGTCGACGCCGTCGACGCCGCGCCGGCGTCGGCAACGCCGATGCAGGCGATCGCCACCGGTCTCGCGGCCGCCGGCGCCATCTTCGACGCGCGGATGCGCCCATACTCGCGCCAGCGCCAGACCGTGATCGACGCAAACCCCGAACTGCAAGAACGCGAGGTGTCCAAATTCGCCGTGCTCGCGGCCGCGCTCGCCGACGCTCTACGCAGACGCGGCGTTCCGAACCCGGCCGCCGGCCTCACCGCCGATGCCGGTACGGCCGTGTTTCGGGTCGCGTTCGACCACTGGATCCGCGACGACTCCGAGCGAGACTTCGCCTGGTTCGTACACGACGGGATCGCCGAGCTACGCGCAGTCGCCGCAGGCTGAGCGCAGACGCAACCGGCGACCGTCAGGCGTTGGCGACCTGAGCCGACTCGCCCGGAACCGCGCGACCCACAGGCGCAGCCCTCACAACGTTCGTGAAACGAGCACTTAGCGCGGCCGGGTCGTGGCGCTGCCTTGTCTCGCAAGCCAGCCGGCGATGCCGAGACTTGCCGCCGCGGAACCGATGTAAATATCGATGTATGTGGCGTGGGCGATCAGGACTGAGCCGATCGTTTGCGTGAGCGCCTGCGGCCCGAACAGCGCGAAGATGAGCGCGGCCGAGACCCGGCCTTGAAGGTCGTTGCTGGTCAGGCGCTGTGCGACATTGAGCGTTGCCAGAAAGACGTAGGGCAACGCGAACCCGAGAACGAACGTGCCGACTAGGGCGGCCGGAAGCGAGCGGTTGGCGCGCAACAGGCAGCCGACGGCGAAGTTGATCAGCCCGATCACGGCAAGCCACCGCTCCCCGAGTCGGTCGATGACGCGGCTTGCCGACACTGACGCGATGATTGACCCGGCACCGAGGAGCGCGCTCAGGACACCGAGGAACGCGGGGTGCTGGCCGACGCCGTGAACAAGGCTGTATTGCGCGGCCACGCCGACGCCTGACAAGGCCATCACCGCGGTCGCTGCAATCGCAACGACGCGGATGCTCGGCGTGCCGAGAATGTGCCGGACCCCGGCGAGCAGAGCCGGGCCCAGGCGCTCGGATGTCGTCGGTGGCGGCGACTCATCGACGCGCAGTCGCGTGATCACGAACGCGGCGACGACGAACGTCGCAGCGTCGAGTGCGGCGACCGCGCCTCCGCCGATCACCACGAACAGACCAGCGCCCAACAGGGGCGCGGCAAGCCTGCCGGTCTCTTGGATCGTGAGTCTGTAGCCGTTGATCCTGCGGCGGAACTCCGTCGAAAACATCTGCGCAAACAGGGCGTCCTCGGCAGGGTCCATCAACGTCGCCTCGATCCCGTACGCCGACATCACCGCGAACATGATCCAGACGTCGGCAGCCGACGAGATGAGTAGCAGCGCCGCGATCGTCACGGCCGAAAGAAGGTTGAGCCACAGCAACAGCCGCTTCCGCGGCACCCGATCGGCGACCAAACCAGCGAGCGGCGCGCCCATCGTCCCCGCGTAGATGCACGCCGACACCAGCCCAGCCTGGGAACTGCTGCCCGTGAGCGCCTTTACCCAAACCCCTGCAACGAGCGACATCGCGCTGTTTCCCAGCAGCGAGGCCGCCAACCCGCCGAAGTACCAACGCGCATTCGAACGTGCCACCGACTCCTGCTCGACGCCCGCAACCGAAACCGTCTGCGCGTCGGCATCAAGCACGAGCACGAGGCTACACCGCTTGCGTGCGTGGCACGCAAGATATCTAAGCCGCGCCGCCTGAGGTTTTACCCTGTCCCAGGCGGTCGTTCTAGCCGCGGTGTACCTTTCGTGAGGTGATCTCTCCGCGCTATGGCTTTCCTCGATGAGCGGAGGTTCAGCCTCGAAGCTGAGCGAGCTCCTTGAGGCGAGCAGTCCCGAGCTCGAGGCAGCGGTCGCCGACGCGAGGCACGAGCTCCGCGAATTGGACGAGCGAGCCCGCGATTTGGACGAGCGACGCCAGACGCTTGTGTCGCTGATCACGCGGGCACAGGCCGCTTTGGGCGAAGACGGAGCTGCGTATCAGCGCCAGGTCGAGAGCCTCCAGAACCTCAAGAAGGTGATCGCCGACATCGTCACCGCCAAGAAGCGCCTGCAACTCCAGGAGGAGCAGCTGAAGCAGGAGGCGGACAAGCTCGATGGTCAGGCGCGAGAGGCGATGTCCGCCGGACATGAGGATCATGCTCGCGCGACGTTGGAGCGCAAGCAGCTCGCCATCCGCGAGGCTGGCTCGATTGGCCAACAGATCGCGCGGCTCGAGTCAGAGCAGCGGAAGCTCAACGAGTCCGAACAGCAGCAGCGGGCCGAGGTCCAGCACCTGCACTCAAAGAGAACGCTCTCATCAACGCCCAGTATTTCGAGCATCACAACGCGTGACCCCGGCGAGGGCGACGTCGATCGCCAGTTAGACCAACTCGGCGCCAAGAGCGCCGTCGACGACGACTTCGCCCGCCTCAAGGCCGAGGTCCAGTCGAGCGCGCCGCACTCCGGGCTCGTTGCCGACGACGCAGGAAGGGCTGACCACCCGGAGTCACACCAGCCCGCTGATGGCGACGGCGAGACTGCTCCCCCCCGCTAGCTCTCCGGACCCAACCTTTGCCGGTGTTGCACGCTGCGACAAGTGGCGGGTGGTTCGTGACGGCGGACGGGCTCGGATCGAGGCCCGGTCCGGCGTAGGGCATAGCGGCGAGCCCCAGGCTCGATCAGCCCGTTGGCTGGTTCGCAAACGTTTCAAGCAGCAGCGACACGAACTGGCGTGGATCGGCGTCGAACGCGACCTTGGCGTTGGGCTGCTTTCCGCTGCGGTGATGGGTGTCGACGATCGAGCGGCCGACGGTGAGCGGTCCGACGGTCTCGACCTCGACGTGGTAGGGGCGACACGCGATCACCGACTCGTTGACGAGGTGTGCGACGCAGAGCGCGTCATGAAGCGGAGCGGTGCCGGCCTGCTCCATCGGCTGGCTCGCGTCGTATGCCCGGATCCGGGTCTCCATCATCGCTGCGGTCGCGACCGCAGCCGGCGTCCCGAGCTCGCGGAGCCGTCGGCAGTCGTCGAGGCTGACCAGCGCCCTGTGGGTGGCATCCAGCGGCACCAGTGTGACGTCCTGGATGTCGCTGCCGAGCACGACGCTTGCGGCCTCGGGGTCAGCCCAGAAGTTGAACTCGGCCGAAGCGGTCACGTTCGCAGCTTCGTGGCCGCCGCCCATGATCACGAGCCGGCCGATGTTGGCGCCGAACTCCGGATCGACCTTTAGCGCGAGCGCAAGGTTCGTGAGTGGAGCGGTCGCGACGAGCACCAGCGGCTCGCCGCTTTCACGCGCCGCGCGAAAGCGCTCGATCAGGTAGATAGCCGCGAGCGTCGTCCGCGGTGTCGACCTCGATGGCGGCAACTCGAGGAGCGGCGGGTGGATGTCGCCAACCTGATCCCTGACCGCCCGCGGGACCGGGAGATCGGTGCGGGCGAGTGGCGCCGCGGCGCCGGGGTACACCGGGATCTCGCTGCGGTCGATGTGGTCGAGCACCCTCAGGGTGTTCTCGGTTGCGTTGGCAAGGGGAACGTTGCCACTGGCGGTGCTGACCCCGACCAGGTCGAGGGAGGGGTGCAGCGCGGCAAGCATGATCGCCACCGCGTCATCGGTCCCGGTGTCGACGTCAAGGACGAGCCTTGTCTCTCCCGCCATCGTTCAACACTCCGAGTCGAGGTGGATCTGTTTGGACACGACGGTCTCGCATGCTTCAGTCTGAAGCCTCGCTCGGCAAGTAACCAGGGTGGACGGTGATCCGCAGCGCAGGCCACACACGACGATCCACCAACGCGTTGGATTCCGGTTCGTCGCCCGAGCAAGTGCGTCAGCGCCGCTGTCGCTTCCGTAGCTCGTCGATCGTAAGCAGAAGCCTGCGCCGGGGTCAAGCCGGCCGTCGACGCGACCAGTTTTCGTGAAGTGGGGAGCGCTGGCCTGTCCCCCGACTGGTGAGCGGGCGACCGATTCGAGAGCACGATCAGGACCTGGGTCCGGAGCTAACGATGTGCGAGGGCTGCCACAAGCTCACCCCGACGGTCACTGGGAAGTGCCCAAAACTTCTGGTGGTGATCCACTAAGCAGGCACCGCGTCTGTTAGATGGGCGATCGGTGCCCTAGCGGTACTGCACCTGTTCGAACGGCCAATCGGCCTCGAGCCAGCGCGATACGGCTTCGTACAGCGGCACGTCTAGCTCTGCGGAGTCGGCGCTGACCCAGGAGTTCACCCGCGCCACTTGGGGATCCGACTTCGACGGGTAGATGTACACGCATCCGACGACGACGCCCTCCGCATCCAGGACCGTGTAGGTGAATCCCGTGCGCTGCTCAAAGTCGTCCGCGTGCCCTTGCAGATCCCTCAGGTTCTCGGCGAGCGAGAGTCCGTCGGCCGGGGGCCACTTCCAATTGGCAAAGCCCGGGGTGCTGTGGATGTGGTCGATACTCGACGTCCACGCCAGGTGATCGGCCTCGTTGTGCTGAGGCTCCAGCGGCTCCAAGCGGAAGCCGGTAGCCGAGAGGCCCTGAGGGACGACGAAGTCTTCGGGGACAAACGGCTGCGTCACGCACGGAGCATACGTCCCGGAATGCGCAGCACCACGCCAGCTCTCCCGGTGTCCTGAGAGCGACGTGAGCCGGCGCGGGCAGGCGATCCATTGGGGCGCGGCGGAAGCTCGACCGGCTCGCTGACTTTGATGTCGAATGTTGCCGAGGGACTCGAGCCCAATCAGGCCAGGTCGTTCCGCTGCTCGCGCGACGGTGCGGTCGCGTGAGTGGGGCTAACCCCACCCCCGGGACGCCGGGGAGCCGGATGGTGCGTCGGCCTCCATGTCCAGATCATGTGCCCATGACCAAACTAGTGTCCTTATCAAAAGTGGCCGGGCGCGACCTGGCCTACCTGTTGGTGATCCTGGCCCTCGGTGTCCTCGACTGCCTGGCATGGGCAGTGGGATTGTCGGTCACGGCGACTTTGATCGTGGTGATCGTCGGCGTCCCGGCGTGGCTCGTGACCGCGAAGGTGTTCCGGCGCACGACTGTGCTGGGCAGGCGAGCGGCCGGATGGCACCGGCGGACGCCGATCCCGGTGGCGTACCGCGAGCCCAACGACGGAGGGGTTTTGGCGCGGGCGCGCGTCGTCACCGCCGACCCCCAGACATGGAGGGACCTTCGCTGGTTGGTTCTCAACTCTACTGTCGGCGTCATGCTGGCGAGCGCCGCGATCACCGTCACCGGGCTCGCGATCGAGTACATCCTGACGCCGGCGTACTACTGGGCGCTGAGTCATCCCAGCCATCAGTATGTGACGCTGAACCTCGGGGTGTACACCGTCCGCAGCGTCGGCTGGGCATTCCTGACAACCGGGCTCGGGTTGGCGCTGTTGCCGTTCGCGCTGTGGCTCAACCACGTTGCTGCCGACGGTCATGCAAGGCTGGCCGCGAGGATCCTGAGCCCAGCGGCCGGGGACCGTTTGAACCGTTATCAGGCGATCACGAGTGCCGCGTGACCTTTGCGTCGCGGAAGCTTGGCGGCGATCCCCGTACGAGTGCTGGACTCGCAGTGGATCGATCGTCGCCGAGGCGCGTCTCGCGTACTCGAGGCTGCGGGTGTTTCTCGATAGGGGTGCGTCATAACAACGGTCGAATTGGCCGGAGCTTTCGGCGCGAGGTAGATGTCCCTCTCGCTGTGGAACGTTCGGCAAGCGGCGATGTCCCGAGCCTGATGCCGAGGCGTATCCGCCCGTCAGACCCTCCATTTTCGTGCGAGCGGCAGTCGGCGCCTGTCGAGACAGGGATCGTGATCGCCGTCGTAGGCGTTGATTCGGCGACGGATCTTGTGAGCGACTCGGATTGCTCGATCGGTGCGCGCGGCGCGCGGGGAGCGTCACCCGGTGACGATGTGACGCTTGCTTGGATGGCCGGTGTGGGCCATGTGCGGATGGCCTGAACGGGGGAAGTCGAGACGGCTTGTGCCGGTCAGTATCCGCGGCGCGTGAGCGCCGTCCGGAGGCGCCAGCGAATTGACCACAAACCGAACGGTGGTATTGATGAGCTTTCTCAGAAGGTCGACCGCGGTGATGGCCGCGGTCAGTCTCGCGGGCGGCGTGCTGGCGGCGACTCCTGGCGTGGCCTCGGCCGCCCGGGCCAACCAGGTGTCGGCGGGGACGTCTGCCGGCGCGAGCGGTCCGCTTGGGACCGGCCCGATCTTTCAGCAGACCAAGCTCACGGCGGCAGACGGCGCCGCCTTCGACCAGCTTGGATCCACGGTCGCGATCTCCGGCGACACGATGGTCGCGGGCGTACCCGCTGCGACGATCGGTGACAACAACTTGGAGGGCGCGGTATACGTGTTCCAGCACACCCCGTTGGGCTGGACTCAGGAGGCGAAGCTGACCGCCTCCGACGGTTCCCTCTTCGAGCAGTTCGGAAGTTCGGTGGCGATCTCCGGCGACACGATCTTCGCCGCCGCGCCCGCTGCGACGGTCGGCGACAACGGCGGTCAGGGGGCGGTGTACGTATTCACCGGCCACGGCTCGCACTGGACCCAGGAGGCGAAGCTGACCGTGACGGACGGCGCCTCTGAGGACAACCTCGGCTTCTCGCTCGCCGCCTCCGGCAACACGGTCGTAGCGGGCGCACCCAATGCGACGGTCGGCGGCAACGGCGGTCAGGGGGCGGCCTACGTATTCACGGGCCACGGCTCGCGCTGGAGCCTGGAGGCGAAGCTGGCCGGCGCCGACGGCGCCGCATTCGACCAGTTCGGTTGGTCGGTCGGGATCTCGGGCAACAAAGTGATCGCGGGCGCGCTCAGCGCCGAGGACGCCTATGTGTTCGCGCGGCGCGGTGGGAGCTGGGAACAGGAAGCGAAGCTCACGAACCCTGACGGCCCCGACGAGTTCGGCTATTCGGTGGCGATATCCGGCGACACGGCGCTGGTCGGCGCGCCTCTGGACGGAAACAACGGAGCAGCGTACGTGTTCGCGCAGGACGGGTCCGGCTGGACCGAGCAGGCAACGCTCACGACTGCCGACTTCGACGGCTCATTTGGCTACTCGGTCGCGATCTCACGCCGTACGCTGGTGGTCGGCGAGCCATTGCTCGGGGATGACGGCCTGTTGTTTCAAGGGGCCGCGTATGTGTTCTCGCCGGGCCTGTCGGGCTGGACAGAGCAGGCGGAACTGACCGGCGGGGACGACGGCGATTTCGGCTACTCGGTAGGGGTCTCGGACGGCACGATCGTCGCCGGCGCCCCCACTGACACGATCAACGGCAACTCCCTGCAGGGAGCGGCGTACCTGTACCAGGCGGGCCTCAACCGGCCCCCGGCGACATAGCGGCTGCTTACCATCGCCGACGCGTCGCCGGGCACCACATCCGACAGCGTTCCGCCGCCAGTGGCAGAACCCAACGGCCAGCCGACAGGGCCCTGAGCCAGCGGCTTCCGCACCGGCTCCTCGTCGATCAACAGTGAACAGCATGAAATCGC
>Ga0123355_10007338_pt1 | contig 16506 bp, 7 predicted proteins | sample TergutEmb28metaG_3_FD_89872 | JGI IMG/M metagenome (GOLD analysis project Ga0123355, IMG submission 89872) | Embiratermes neotenicus P1 segment gut microbial communities from Petit-Saut dam, French Guiana - Emb289 P1 | ecosystem: Host-associated > Arthropoda: Insects > Digestive system > Gut ...
CGGTCGTGGAGGATGTTACTTGGCTCCATATGTAGGGCCTCTTGTGGTTTCGTACCTTCTAGATAGCCACAGCTAGGACAGATTTCATTCTGGATTTCTTTCTTATTCATGCAACCCATGCAGAATTTTGTCATGCTAAAATTCCTCCAAAAACTTTTGTATTTCTTTTACACAAAGTTTATCACTTTATTGTCAACAGTGCTATGATGGCGTAGGGGTAAAAAAAGCCCACCATTGAAAATGGCGGGCTAATAATACATAATAGAAATTATTTAGTGACTCTATAAATCTTAGTAGTTTTTTGCAACCCTCTTCTTTCTTAAACTCATGTACGCCAATGCCACAAACCCAACAGCCAGCATCACTGCTCCGGTTACCAGCACCGGTAAACCAAATGCACCCAAACCACCTGTTAAAGGCAGATTCAGAGCCGCACGGTTACCTACAGCAAAGGTATGCCCACTTTCGCCGGTAAGCCGTATAAACTCAGGGGCAGAAGAATTACCGGCATTGGATACATTCATAGTTACAATATTATTTGGCAGGTCAACTATATCCATCCTTACCCGCCACTGGCCAAATGGTGCCATATATCCAACTGGCGGAACACTCTCTACCAGTTGGTAGTAGCTGAACGTCTGGTCCTCCCTTAGCGACAACCGCATAAGTTCTATCGGCTGGTTAGGGTTGCCTGTGCTTACATGGTAGCCATAGGTGCGTACCCATCCGGGGGCCGGCATTTCCGCGCTTGCGGGAATGCCATCACCCGTGTAACGGTACAGCAAGAAAACAGCACCTGCACGCAACATACCATCCAACTGGCTAACAGTTGTAGGTGGTGGCGACATATCGAATATTTCGTACCCTGTCTTGTGCAAATACAATGCCACCCTTGGCGGGGCATTACCAACATGCCAGCGCAAACGGGCAGGTATAGTATCGGGTTCACCGATAATGCCGTAGGATTCCCTGTCTATGTTCATGAAGAAGAATTCTTCATTGTCGCTACAGGGTTGGATTGGCGGAAGTTCAATCATATCTAATCCACAACAGCTACAAGGCGCAGTTGGAATTACCATAGACATAAGCTGATAAACCAGGCTTTGTGAGCCTGTTGTTTGCAACTCAAAATCCTCAAAGTCCAGCTCTACATACCAGTGGCCCGGCGGCAGCGTATACAGCCCCGGAGGGGGAGATTGCTCTACCAGCCTAAATATGCCCGGTGTAAACACCAGCAGTGCAACACGGCCATTTATCTCACTGGTTGCGGATGTGTAATATTCCCAATTGTATACTCCTGGGCTAATTTGGTCTAGCCTTCTGTAGAGTCTAAACACCGCACCTTCTAGGTTGTTTATTGTACGTGGTATTTCATAAATACCCATGTCAGTCTTGTAGAAATATACAGGGCGTATGAAGTTGATATCATAGTTGTTTAGCGGGTGGATATGAATACTTACATGCTGGTACTGCGCGGTGTTCCAGTTTCGCCAACGTACATTGGGTAGCATATCAATTGCGTTGTAAGGGGAATGGAAGGGCGCCACCGCAGTGTTCCCGGCAAATTCTACAGTGTTTGACAGCTGAAGGTTTTCGAAGGCGTATAGTATCTCTGTCGGGTCTGGGGGTGAGGGGAACAGCTCAGGCGGAACGGGCTCACCGGATAGGAGGTAGCCGTAGTCTATAAGCTCCGTAAAAATGGCACCACCCATACGGTAGGCAGAGTTATTTGCAAACAGTACGTTGCTGGCATTTAACTGCGCCCTAAACATTAGGTAAATACCGCCGCCGTAAATGGCTTTGTTGTTTGTAATCTCGCCCCCTGTGATTATAAACATACTGGTGAAGTACATCCCAGGGTTAAGAACATACACGCCTCCGCCAAAGATTTCGGAGGTATTTGCATCTATAGCACCGGCCCTCATTTCAAACGTAGCGTCTTGATAAATATATACACCGCCGCCACTGGTTTGGGAATGGTTATTATGAATTCGCACTTCATCATCATGCATGATTAGCCTACCGGCACCCATTAATGGGTGCGGAAGCCAGCCAAGAGCAGGGTCGTAGGTATGAGGAGAGTTATCACCATGTAGGAAAATGCCGCCACCTCTGTTTGCGGTGTTGTGGCCTACGCTCCATTCGCCGTACATACCCAAGGTGCGGTAAGAGAGGAAGATAGCACCACCGTCTTCCAAAGCATGGTTGTCTTCCATTGTAACGGAATCTGTTCGCTCGTCGGTATCCCATCTGCCTACTTGCCAGAAAACGCCGCCGCCGCTTTGGCCTGCTGTGTTTCCGCTAATTTCGATGGGCCTACCATCGGGATGGTCGCGCATTACAAACTGGCCGCTACTCATGATAAAAATACCGCCGCCATCTTCGTTATGGACCCAACCGGCGCGCTGGTTATGCGGGTTTAAATTTGCCAACGTTGAAGTATTGTTAATAATAGAGCCGCCATACATAACAAATAATGAAGGAACAGGGTCATCAGGGGATGTACCGTGAGACAGCAATACACCGGCACCATAGCGCGCCGTGTTATAAGCCAGTACGCCACCATGCATAAATAGCTGGCCCCTGCAACAAACCCTTATGCCGCCACCGGCACCATGGGGGTTTCCTATTGTGCCGTCCAGTGCACCGGCATTGGGCTCTTGCATGCCAATCAGCCCAGCATTGTTGTTGGTTATATAGCCACCGTAAATATTCAAGATTCCGGACATATTCCATATGCCGCCACCCCAAGGTGCGACATTGTTGTCTATGACTCCACCAAAAATATTGATAGTGGAAGTATGGTCATGCATTGACCCAAGCCCCAAGCCGCCACCGCCGCCACCGGCAATGTTATTAATAACATAGGCCCCTTCGTATAAATTGATAGTTGCATCGGATGTGCCTGTTGTGGCACCGCCGCCAATACTTGCAGTGCTGTTTTCACGCAGGATAGTACCCGAACGTAAACTGAGTATTCCGCTTGTAGATACAGAAATACCGCCTCTGTTTGGGGTAGTAAGCTCTGTCCAGTTTCCTGTTAAGGTTAAAGTACCGGTACCGGCACCCTCCAGCGAGAGATTTGCGGACTGTGTTACATTGAAATGCCTTGCGCCATCCGCATTCATGCTTAATGTTATATGCTGGTTGCTTGCCGCCCTAAGAGTGACAGTGCGGCCGTTAGTTACTTGTATTGTATGACTTGTTCCGACGACAGGAAGCGTACTAATAATGTTTGTTGCACCAGGGTCAGCAATAACAAAATTATAGTACGTGCCGGGTGCGCCCATAGGGCCAGGGGTTACCGGCGCGCCGGCCGGGTGGATAATTATTGTATGTGGGGCCGGTACAATGTCGTTAATTAACTGGTTTATCCTAAACCAATCCGCGTCGGGGTTTATGAAGTTTATGTCAAGGTTATTTAATGGATGTAAAAACCCGCCAGAGCGTTGGCTCGCGTATGATATTTGTGTATATGTTGAAGCGTTACCGGGCGGCATATGCCCGCCTGTTGTAGCAAAGTTGCCAGTAAAGTTTGCGGCATCGCCAACAACCAGTTGTGGGAAGTGTGTTCCGGTTGGTAAGGGGGAAGCGTATGTTAAGTCTGACGCAAATATTGCACCACCAACAGCACCTGTGTTATTTGAAATTGTGCCGCCCAAAAAGTGAAACCGGCTGGTGTTACCGGCAGACAAGAACACGCCTCCGCCATTGCTGGTTGAGATATTGCCGGTAATTGTGCCGCTGTTCATATGAAAATGGGTATTTAGGGTGGTTTGTGCAACACCTCCGCCATTGGTAGTGGCAATATTATTGCTGATTGTACCGCCGTCCATAATAAGTTGCGGGCCGACACCACCGCTATTTAGCAATACCCCGCCACCGCTTGTGGCGCGCCCGTTGGTTATAACCCCGCCTTGGGCCAAGGTTAGCCTGCCTGTACCAACATTAACATTAACCCCGCCACGATTACCTGGCAAAGTATCTGCATTGCCGTTTAGGGTAAGAGTGCCATAGCCTGGGCCGCCGCCAAGCGTCAAGTGGCCATTGGTACTGGCTTGAAAATGCCGCCCTATATTTAAGGGAAATTCGGCAACCATATCCAGTACAATGTTAGAGCCTGGTGCCGCAGCTATTGTAACTGTACGCGAAGTTATATTTATCCTGCGTGGGTCAGTAGCAGGTGCAGCAGGAATTGGCAAAGTTTCAATTACACTGTCGTTGCCGGGTGAGATTACAAAGTTGTATGTGTTGCCAACAAGGCCACTTGCGCCGGAACCGGCAGGATGTATTACTACAAATCCCGGGTTTGGCAACGTGGTGATTACATTGTTTAGTCTAATCCAATCACCAAATATGAAGTTAATATCCAGGTTATTAAGGGGGTGGGTAAAACCGCCGGAGCTTTGCGCTTGCTGAATGTTGGTTGCTGTAACAGCATTTGCAGGAGGTGGAAAACCGCCGTTGCCAGCCGTGTTGCCGTCAAAGACAGCCACCGCCGCAACGGTAAGCTGGGGGAAAGCACTGGCAGGCAACGGGTCCGCATATGAAAATGTAGACGCAAAAACGCCGCCACCGTCAGATGCAGAATGGTTGTTAATTATTGCACCGCTACTGAAGTTAAAAGTGCTGGCCGCACCTATTACAAGATGGACACCACCACCGGCAGTAGTGGCAAAGTTATTAGAAATAACGCCACCGTTTATAGCTAAATGGGTGCCGTTGGTTGCTAAGTGTACGCCGCCGCCGGTTGTCGCCCTGTTGTTAGTAATTACTGCGCCGCTATTAAGGGTGACATACCCGGTATTGGCGTTTATGGCTATACCCCCGCGCGCTTGGGTAAGCAAATGTGCGTTCCCGTCCAAGGTTAGTGTTCCGGTGCCACCACCTAGCGTTAGGTTACCGCCTGCCAAAACCGTGAAATGCCTTGCAAGGGTCGTTTGCGTGGTAACCCATGGGGCGGTGTTTGGCGTATTTGGAGCCCCGGGTACGGGCATACGTATAATAATATCTGCACCACTAGCCGCTTGTATTGTGACTTGGCGTGTGACCGTAATGGTATGCGTGCTACTTCCACCCTCCAGGTTTATGGTTGTAATCATGTTGCCGCCATCGCTTGGGTCAGAAATTATTAAATTGTACGTAGCTCCATCAAGGCCGTCTGGCACAGATGTTGTACCTGCCGGGTGTATTACTATATTTGTGGCAACTGTGCCATGTATTGCAGCGTTAAGTCTAAACCAGTCCGATGTTGGACTAAAAAAATTAATATCTAAATTGTTTATCGGGTGAGAAAAACCTCCAGAGCTTTGTATTGTTTGTACATTTGTTGCTGTAAGGGCATTGGCTGGTGGTGTAAAACCGCCTACACCTGTTGAGTTACTGTGGAAGCTTGCCGTTGCTGAAATGGTTAATTGCGGGTATGCACCTGCGGGTAATGTACGAACATAAGAAAAGCTGGATGCAAATATCCCTCCGCCAAATGTATGTGTATGGTTGCTGTGTATAGAGCCGTTTATAAATGTAAAATAGCTGTTTACGCCGTTAATGTGTACGCCACCGCCTGTACCCACCTGTGGGTTAAGACCTCTGGATGTATTATTATGGATACTTCCGTTATTCATTGTAAGCAACGAGCCATTAGTGGCAAGAGTTATCCCGCCGCCATTGGAAATACCCCAGCCCAAGGTGTCCTCGGCTAGGTTGTGGGCTATACTACTGCTGTCGTTCATTATCAAGTGTGCACCGAACGCGCTTAGGGCTACACCGCCACCGGAATGCACTGCGTAGTTATGCGATATGCTTGCGCTATCATTCATTGTAAGAGTGCGATTACCGGTAATTTGGACCCCGCCGCCGGAAACGGCACTACCTGTGGCATTACGGTAAATTCTACTGTTGCCAGACATGGTAAAAGTTCCTGTAGCACCTTGTGCATTTACACCACCGCCGCCGAAGGCGTGGCTGTGCTGAATTGTACTGCCGGAAAGCATGTACAGATTCCCACCGGCTAAAAGAGAAACACCGCCGCGTTGTGGTGAGGCAATGGGAAATACTACGCCGCCATCAAGAGTAACGTGGCTTAAGGTTAAAGTTGCGCCATTTTCTACCGTGAAGTGCCGCCCGGTTGGCCCGTTGTGCGTTACAACAGAAGGGGTTCCGGCAAATGTATGGTTGCTGGTGCTGTTATTAAGGTTAACATTTTGGCTGGTGACAATGATATGGCGGCCCGCAGTAATATTAACAACCGCAGGAGAGCTCAAGTTATAAGGTATTACAATCACCCGGTTATCTGTTGCGCCGCTCCCGCCCATTGCTGTAATCCAAGCGGCAGTGTCATATGGGGGTTGCAATGTCAACATTGCAAAAGGTGCGTTTATCGCAAAAGGCATAAACCCGCGCTCAAGATGCTGGCTGTCATCTTGTAAGAAAACAATCTCATGGGGGTAGTTATCGGCGTTTTTTATATCATGAGTAATTGACACTATGGTGTATATCCTTGGTGCGAATACAACTTCGCCGTCTTCACCCGGTTCCCCGGTAGGTACAAGCTCTTGTGCATAGCTTATTTCGTATGTCCAACTGTTGTTGGCCATGTTTACGCTTATGTCACCATGAAAAATTTCTACCGGTAACCTTACATGTACATACCCACCATCAATTACAGTGGTGTGCGTAATATGCGGGTAAACCGTAACATTAGCACGGCTGTCTACGGCAATGTCCAACTCACCTGTAAAATTTAATAAACCATAATCAAGGTGGATGTCGCTTAATAAGCCGTCATAGTTCCAGAAGAAGGTTACGGTTACCTTATCGCCGTATAAGGAGGGTGCTTCATAGCTGTAGTAAAACACTGGCGCAGGGCTATATTCATAAGTGGTTTCGTATTCACTGTAAGAATGAATGTATCCTGTGCTGTAACCGCTGTCGCTGTAATTATGTGTGTACGCGGCGTGTTGAATTGCATTGTCATCTTCATGATAATAGGACAGTGGCTCCTGCATGAGTTCCGTGGTATATGCCGCTTCCTGCACTTGTAAGGTATAGTCAGGGTAATAGTAAGTAGGCCCTTGCTCATATATAAGGTCTTGAACGTTGTAAGATGTCGCTCCTTGAGCATATGTGTCGCCTTCTAAGCTGTTTATGTCTTGATAATGCTCATTAAAATGCATCGCACTTTGGAAGTGCATCTCTTGACCGCCCGTGTATGATAAAAGCGTGGGGGCATTGTTATTTCGTCCGGAATCATGGGCGTATCTGTGGTATTCATAGGACACATACGGGTCTACATATGCACTGTTGTAGTCGTAATATTGGTGCTGATAACTGTAGTCGTGGGTGTATGTGTCAGTATCATAATGCTGTGGTACATATTCATGTTGTGGCTGTGCTTGATTGTAATATGAATAATAATTATCGTCTGCGTAGCCGTAGGTTGTGTGTTCTTGTTCTTGAAAATGTTCATCAGTATCGTGTATGTAATATGAGGCTTGTGGTATGTGGGCTTCGTAGCTATCATCGTCAGCTTGTATGTATTCTTGTATAAGCTCGTTATCGGATGTGTCGGCTTCGGATTCGCTATCGTATTCATAACCGCCTAATGCGCTGGACATATTATCGAAACTATTTATCCAGATTGCATACAACGTTGTATCTTCCATTATTGGGTTGTTAAAGTCGAAGGGAAGTCCATTTGGGAGGCGTGACCAATGCAGGAAGTCGCGAGATTTCTGTATTGGTTCCTGTGGCAACACATCTGCAATAGTCTGCCCCCGGTATATATCCAAGGTGTAATACACCATGACTTTGTACCCATGGCCATGGTAACCAAGTGTTTCAAGGCTAGAGTCTTGGTGGCAACAGCCGGCCACTACATCATGCGACGGCAACTCGCCTCCAACCTCGTATTGGTCATGGCGGGCATTGTCACCGAAGATAAAAAACAATGACGTTGTCATTACCAAAACCAGAGCCAGTGCAAGTGCACGTTTTATTCTTGTGTTGGACACAATTCTGTGCTTGGAATTTTTAAATACTTTTGTGATTTTCATAGTATCACTCCTTATATGTACAAACTGTAATCGTTGAGTTTAACTTACTAGCAGTGCAAGGTCTTATTTACCTTAGCAGTATATAATAGTGTTTGTGCTGGTTACAGCAACTGCCTGTATCTTCTTGTAATTTTGGCGTAAATTTTTCACTCCAATATATTCCACGGAATCTACGCTTGTAGTCCGGTTTTGATACCGTGAACAAAAGCGGTCTACATGTGTAGTCCGGGTTTTAACCCATACGCGCCAACTCATGAGGTTTTCTGTTGTAAATAATGCTATAATGATTTCTCTGGCAACTTCATCTGCGGCCATAAAAGTCGCGGGCATTAACATGCTTTTATAACCGCTCGTTTGGAGTTTCCTAAGAAGTCTAACCATGCATGTTAACAAAGGGAGGCGCAATATGATTGCATACATAAAAGGCCCACTGGCCTATATTTCAGACCAAACCGCGATAATAGATGCCCATGGCGTAGGCTACCAGGTGTATGTATCGTTATCTACCCTAAGCCGCTTGCCCCCTCGTGGTACCGAAGTCCAGCTGTTTACCTACATGCAGGTAAGTGAAAGCGGTCAATCGCTTCACGGCTTTTTGACCCAAGAAGAGTTGCGGCTATTTACGCTGCTAATTTCCGTTTCTGGCATAGGTCCAAAGGTTGCTAATGGTATCTTATCCACACTTTCACCGCAACAAGTAATTCTTGCCATTGTGGCAGACGATGCCGCGGCTCTTAGTAAAGCCCCCGGGGTCGGGAAAAAAACCGCCCAGCGCGTGCTTTTAGAATTGCGCGATAAAATTAAAACCGCCGACCCATGGGAAGGCGGTAAAGACCAGGAAATAGCAGGTTTTGCAGGTACAGGACAAAGAAGTGAAAAGCAAGATGCAATGGATGCCCTACTGGCCCTAGGCTACGGCCGTGCAGAGGCAATGCAGGTTGCATTAGAGGTAGCAGAAGAAGGCATGACAGCAGACCAAATAATCCGCCAGTCATTAAAAAAACTGGCTAGATAAACGGAGGAAACCCATGAACAACCAATTACAAAGCAAGCTAGACCTTTTTGTAGAAAACACTCAAAACCTAAGAAGCGATTTCATCTGGCATAACCCAATGTCTATGCGGTTAGCGTCCTTGGCCTACGCCCAAGAGGGCAAGCAAATAGACACCGAGGCAATAAAAGAATGCCACAAGATGATAAAGGATGATGTAGGCCCGTTTTCGTCCTTTAGAGGCAATATGGCGATATACATTGCCGCGTCACTTTCCCTACGCGAAAACCCACGCCAGCTTCTTTCCGACACCATACAGGTTTTCGAATTTCTAAAGTGGGAGGGTTTTTGGTCCAGTGATTACCTGGTGGCAACGGCCTTTGAAATAGCGGCTAACGCAGATAAACATAATTTCGGCCATATAGCCCGCCGTTCCATGGAATTTTACAGGGAAATGAAGGCAAATATTCGTTTCCATATAAGCCAGGACGATTATATTTTTGCAGCAATGCTTGCCATGTCCGGCATAGATTTGCATGACGGTGCACTAAAAATGCGGCATTTGTTTACAGAGCTAAAATCTGAATTTAGCGCGTTTATTAGCAGAAGCAGTATCGTTACCCTGTCGCAAATGCTGGTGCTTGGAGGCAGTACGGATGAATGTGTTAAGCATTTACTGAAACTTAACAGGTTGCTTCGCAAAAGGAAGGTTAGGCTTGATAAATCGTACACACTTCCGTCTTTGGGGGTGCTTGGCATACTTGCGGTAGATAAAGATGTATTTGCCGATGATTTAATAGCCGCCAGGGATTATCTGCGTGCACAAAAGGGCTTTAGCCCTTGGTCTGTTTCAACACAAGAGATATTATTGTATGCCGTATCGTTTATCACAAATATGTATACGCAGGGCACCGGTAATGACGCACTTAAGGCAAGCGTAACCACCAGCATTACCAACCTAATAATAGCCCAGCAGGTAGCAATGATTGTAGCAATAACAGCCGCTTCCACTGCCGCCGCATCGTCTTGCTAAGAGGGAACTAAATATGGAAGAACGCCTAAACACCACCGGCTATAACCGCGAAGAAGACGAGGACATAGAACTAAAGCTACGCCCTGCGCATTTTGGCGAGTATATAGGCCAGGAGAAAATAAAAGAGAACATGCAAGTTTTCGTACAAGCGGCCTTGGGCCGTGGCGAAACCCTTGACCATGTACTGCTATACGGCCAGCCGGGGCTTGGTAAAACCACGCTTTCCGGCATAATCGCCAGTGCAATGAACGCACGGCTAAGGGTAACCGCAGGCCCGGCAATAGAACGCCCCGGGGACATGGCGGCTATTTTAAATGACCTTAATGAAGGAGATTTTCTGTTTATAGATGAAATCCACCGGTTAAACCGTAATATTGAGGAGATACTATATTCGGCCATGGAAGACTTTGTATTGGATATAGTAATAGGCAAAGGGCCGGGTGCCAGAAGCATTAGGCTTGACTTGCCGCGTTTTACGCTGGTGGGTGCTACAACCCGCATTGGCTTACTAACCGCGCCACTTCGTGACCGCTTTGGTGTTGTGCACCATCTGGAGCCATATCGGGTGGCAGAACTGGCAACAATAGTAACACGCTCGGCTAAGGTGCTGGGCGTGGGCATGACCCCGGAGGGCGCTGAGGAAATTGCACGCCGGGCAAGGGGAACGCCGCGCATCGCTAACCGGCTATTAAAGCGCGTGCGCGACTTTGCGCAAGTACGATATGATGGAATAGTTACACAAGAGGTTGCGAAATCTTCGTTGGATAGGCTGGAAATTGACCCAATGGGCTTAGACTCTGTGGATAAAAAGATTTTGCTGGCTATAATAGAAAAATTCGGCGGTGGGCCGGTTGGGTTGGATACGCTTTCTGCCAGTATAGATGAGGAAGCGGGTACACTTGAAGATGTAGCAGAGCCTTACCTTCTTCAACTTGGTTTTATACAACGTACCCCCAGGGGCAGAATAGTAACACGGCTTGGTTATTCGCATTTAGGGTTTGCCCCACCCATTACCGCATACACCGCTGACGAACAACTAACACTTACTAATATGTAAAGGAGCACCGCCCATGAACCCACTTAGGCGTATACAGTACAATGCCCCGGTAACGCTTACTTTTGCATTAATATCTGCCCTTGCGCTACTTCTTGCGCACCAAACAGACGGCGCGTCCAATAATTTGCTTTTCATGGTATACCGCGCCCCGCTTACTAATCCCCTCACCTACTTGCGCTTATTTACGCACGCGCTAGGCCATGCTAACACGAGCCACTACCTTAACAATTTCATTATCGTTCTATTAGTAGGCCCGATGCTTGAAGAAAAATATGGTGCTAAATGGCTTATACTTATGATGGTAGTTACAGCCTTTATCACGGGGATATTATGGGTTGTAATGATGCCATACCCGTATGCCAAGCTTGGTGCAAGCGGTATTGTGTTTATGTTAATTTTGCTAAGTTCCTTTACCAATATGCAAAAAGGCCGTATTCCGCTTACGCTTATACTGGCGGTGGTTGTGTTTTTGGGCCGGGAGGTAATGTCGGCTACCGGAACAGGCGCATACACCAGCGATAATATAGCACACATGAGCCATATAGTTGGCGGGATATGCGGGGCTTTATTTGGCTTTATAATAAATAAGCGTTAGCCGCTGTATATCATGGTACCTACCCCACTATCACTCAATAGCTCCATTAGAATAGAATGAGGCACGCGCCCATCTAATATATGTGCCCTTGGTACGCCGCCTTTTACTACATCTGCGCAGCACTCTACCTTGGGTATCATGCCGCCGGAGATTATGCCAGAGGATTTTAGTGCGGGGATTTCGTTAAGGGTTAGCTCTGGAATTAACGTGGTTTCGTCTTTTGGGTTACGTAGTATGCCTTGTACGTCTGTTAGCAGTATCAGCTTTTCGGCGTTTATGGCTATGGCTAATTGCGCGGCGGCACTATCTGCGTTTATATTGTACATCGTGCCTTGCTCTTCACCGCAGGCTACTGTGGATATTACTGGGATATACCCGCCTTTTAGTGCTAAGCGTAATGGGTCGGGGTTTACTTCTGTTAGCTCACCTACAAAGCCTAAATCCTCTTCGGAGGATATTTTTTTTGCCACTAACATGCGGCCATCCATACCAGAAAGGCTTAAAGCCCTGCCCCCGTGCTCTCCTATTAGCTGGGCCAGTTGCTTGCTTACGCGGCCGCATAGTACCATTTGCACAGCTTCCATTGTTTCTGCGTCTGTGTAGCGTAGGCCGCCTACGAAGCGGGGCTCTTTGCCTATTTTGGCCAAATGTTCGTTAATTTCCGGGCCTCCGCCATGTACTACAACTGTGCGGATTCCTACCAATGAAAGTAAGATAACATCGGTTATAACTTGGCGGCACAGTTCGTCAGACTGCATAGCACCGCCGCCGTACTTTATTACAATAGTTTTGCCGTGATAGCGCTGTATATATGGTAGCGCTTCAGATAATATTTGGGCTTTCTCGATTGTTGTGGACATAAGTACCTCCATAAATTAGAATGCATTATACGAATCATAGCAGTTTGGGTTTTAGGACGCAAGCAAAAGGTAGCTTAACCGCATTTATGATAATGTTAGCCTTGTATCCCAACAGGCAAGTTAAATTATGTAGCGCAGGGGATGGCACCCATGATAAAAAACTGCTGATGTGTTGCATAGTTGCTTAATATAAACTATGAGGAGATTTTGTTATGGTACAACAACTAGCAGTTTATGACGAAAGCGGGGCGCAAGTAGGCATGACCTTCCCAAAGCGTGCCCGCCAGCTTATTAGTAAGCAACGCGCCCTTTGGCATGATGATTCCCATACCGCAATCAAGCTTCTACCAGAGCCTAATGAGGAAGTTGCTATGGACGTACATCAAGAGGATGATTTGGACAAATCCAAAGAGGCTGTAGGGTTTGCAGGCAGTGATGAACTACTGATGTATATAGCCAAGAAAAATGTCAAGGAAAAAAAGAATTTGATTAAGCATATTATTGCTTACATCCTTTCTTGGCCGATAATAGTTGTGTTTTACGAAGCTGTTATATCTAATACCAATCACCCATCAGCAGAGTCATGGAACAGAGCAACCCGTGCTGTTGAGGCAGCAAGAATACAAAATCTTAATGCTACTGCACATTTAAGCATTTCTGATGCACAAAGGGCAATGCAGGCCCATCTTAATAGCCTTACACACCCAATTATGTATATTATTATTGGTGTTATGATTGCATGGGGCGTAATGATTTTAGCCAGCATTGTTAAGCGGATTATAGCATACCGCATACAACGGGTTAGTAAAGCAAAGCGTGACCCGGTGCAAATGGAGTATCAGCGACTTAAAGGTTTGAGTACTAATAAGATTTAAGTTTTACGGAATAAGCTGAAAGGCTTCTGAGGGGTTTTGCTCATATCAGAAGCCTTTTATATTGGGGAACTGCTAATATTATGAATATGATGGGGCTGTCCTGTATCCAGACTGATTTGTTTTCGTGCACTTTCATTTCCTCCTTGTTCGCTTGCTCTCATTTTAAGAATACGAGCGACTTTTTTAATCTTCGTGTCCAGTTTTACGGCACCAGTATACTCGAACAAAAACACTTTAGTTACATAGCTCCATGAAATGTAAAAGCCCCAAAATCTATTGATTTCAGGGCTTTTACAAGCATTATGTTTTTATATTTACTTGTTTTCTTACAATCCCTTGATAAGATTGCAATGATACTGTTTGTGTTTATCGGCAAACTCCTTACGTAGTCACATGTCAACTCACATATCTTACCTTCAAGAAGTCCGCATTTTAGAATACGAGATCTTGTTTCGGTTAAATTTAACCCACACCGCCAGCCCTGTAGCAAGCAAAAGTAAAGTTGTACCCACAAATATTAAAAACATATTCATTCCACCACCACCTGCAAGCGGCAGTATAAAATCACTCCAGTTATAGATTAAATACGTTTGTGTAATATACATACCTTCATTATCAGGGTCGGGCATGCGTGCAATATCGGGAATTGCTAAGTCACCTACAGGTGTAATATCCAGCACAGGGAACTCTGTGGCGGGGAAGGCACTGTCTACAGTAACACGCCACTGGCCCATAGGTACCTGGAATCCCACTGGGGGCAATGTCTCAATAAACTGATAATATCTGCCAGGTAACATTGTAAAAACAAGCGGGTCATCGACAGTACTAATTCCCACTCCCGCAAGTATCCAATCTCCGTTGTCTATCATAGATTGGGTTATTAATTCTATGGGCGGCGAAACGTCACCGGTATAAACATAGAGGCGTATATGAGCACCTGGTAATTTTTCACCTGAAGAGTCTGTTTTCCAAAAGCTGAAATCATATGGTAGATTGCGTACAAATTGCCTAATACCTTCCCATGGCCCTTCTTCAGTTATATGTGCATATCTAAACTCAAGATACTCTTCAAACGGAAGAGGAAAACAACTGCTTAGGTTGAAATCGGGTCTCACGCCCACATACCGGCTTATTACTACCGGCCAGTACCCCGCCGGGGTCATATACCCCTCGGGTGCCAATAGCTCTACTAGCCTAAAAATAGGGCGTTCGCAACAGGATAGGTTATTGTCGTAGCAACCAAGGGTACCGCAATCCGGCCAATTAGCCTTTTGTGGAAGCTCGAGGCCAGGGGCTAAAGTAAAGCCTATGGCCACCCTGCCAAAGTTGTCACTTGTTACGAAAGTCGGAGCTTCTGGGTCACTTGAAACTGGAGGATATACTCGCCCCCAACTGTAGCCATCGCCAGGTATATACATATAACGTTCTAATACAAACCTTGCACCCGGAAGCGGGTCGTAGCCAAGGGGGTGATCCGGGTTTGCTGCCGTTACTTTATGAAAGTCTAACTGCAACTGCCATACCGCTTCAAAAAAGTGGTGGGGCAAGCTGGCTCGCATATTATTTACTTCATCTGTTGTCCATAAATCCGGCAACGACTCCCCATCTGCAACTCTTCTAACGTTACGGTTTTCGTAAACAACAGGGTATCCCTCAAAGTCAACCTTACGCCAACCTAAGAAGCGTAGACCCGGGTCATTAGACCAGCCACTGCCACGGGCATGAAGATATGACACAGGCGGCGTTCTTTGGCCTGGTTCATTATCATTATTAAGAGTCAAGCCCTCTGCTACGGTTCGCATTACTTCGTTGTTAGAGGCAATGCCGCCATCAGTCAACAATCCGCGCACGTGCCCGGGCCTAAATGTAACACGTGAATGCCATAAACCATATACGGTCATGTTATCCCATACATAATTATATGGTGCCCTACCTGTAGCATCGCAACGCACTACAAAGCGTTCCCTATTGGCTGGGTCGAATGGGTCGCAACAATCTAAGTCACCACAGTATGGGCCTATAAAATCGAAGGTAGGGTCGTATACTGGGCAGTCGGGATTACGTATAAACCTAAACCACTCGCCACTAAATTGGTCGTTATCCCACGCTGGTAGATCCGCAGTTCCTGGGCGTATGGGCCTACGATAAGGAATCCACTCATTGGCGGCAACTTGTTCATAGTGGGGTGTAAATAGGTTGGCACCTGCAATTTGCATCCTTATATAGTATCCAGGGCAACCTCCAATCGGGGTTGGTATGCCCTGGTGGTTCATATGCCCACCAGCCGCCAAGAAATCAGCCGGGCCCCATGGGCGGAAGCGTACCATAATCCCAAACACGGCATAGAAACGCCGTGCTGTATTTACTATAGTATCTGGTATGCATTCGCTGGGATAACACGGGCACAAAGGGTTCGCACAGGGGATTGGGGGTTGTTGGTGGGTACATGTACACCCAGTACTCCTAAGTGATGGCGGCCGTGCACCGGCCGGGTCAAATACAGGTACATCAAACCAGCCCATAAATTCCCGCCCTCCCCATACTGGGTCAGCCATAGGAGGGGCAAACGAGGCATTAGGAACCGGTCTTTCAACCCTATTACCGGGTTGCAAAATAGCATCCGGTGCACCAGCCGGTGAGCCAACACCAGGTACGAGGGTGGAATTATAAAGCAAGTGCCACATTTCTACATCGTCGCCACCGCGGCCAGGGTTAAATACAACAGCCTCAGACCATATGGCAAAAATGTCTGTGTGCCCCACAATTGGGGTATTTTCGGTAACCCAGTAATCTTGTTCAATCCGAACAAGGACACCATCACCTTCAACATCAACATATCGGTAATGTAGACACGGGCCGCCAGCACGGCAACTGGGGCAAGCCCTTGGCATCCCCCGTAAAGCTTGGGGAACATCTGTCGTATTTGGATATACATATCTATGCCAGCCAACAAACGCACGACTCTGGGGTTCTTGGAACATGGCAAGCCAGTCCCCGCCGTATTGGTCGAAGTTTCTTGATGGATTTTCTGCTCTAGGGTC
>Ga0123355_10007339_pt1 | contig 16506 bp, 18 predicted proteins | sample TergutEmb28metaG_3_FD_89872 | JGI IMG/M metagenome (GOLD analysis project Ga0123355, IMG submission 89872) | Embiratermes neotenicus P1 segment gut microbial communities from Petit-Saut dam, French Guiana - Emb289 P1 | ecosystem: Host-associated > Arthropoda: Insects > Digestive system > Gut ...
GCGTTGGATATCTAGCATTTGGTCTGCGGCGCGGGCGCGTTGGTCGGCATCTACGTTGGCGTTATTTATTAGGTCGTTTAGGATAGAGCGTTCGTTGCTTCTGGTTTGCTCGCGGGTTAAGCGCCTTTGTACAAAGAAGCTTGCGTCTACTGCCGCGTCTACGAAGATGGCTTCACCGGCTTCGGTTAGGTCGTCCTCATTTGTTGGCATGTTTAGTATGTCGTCTAAATCTAGGTCGGCTAGGGTTGGCCAGTCTACATCACTGTAGGCGCTTATTGCCGGGTTGTGGGTGTCTGGCCAGGGTACGCCTATTAGGCCGGGTTGGGTGGTATCTTCCGGGAAAAATGTTAGCGCGGCCGGGTCCGGCACCAGGGGCGAACCGCCTCCGTGACCGTCTAGTACATAGCCTGCGTCTGCTGTGTTTTGGCGTGAGTCTTGCCAGCTTAGGTAACCGGCTACTGCTATCATTAGTACCAGAGCCGTGATTATTACCTGGTTTCTTTTTAGTGTGAACATTTTATATGCCCCTTTCTTAATTTATGCTTGTAGGAAATTGCAACGCAATTTCAACTTGCTTCCTTCACATAAAGCGATGTTGCCGCTCTTATGGATTTTGGGTTGGTTCTGTTTGGGCCATCGAAAGCACTTGCACCCTATGGGCTTCTGTGCCTAGCACTGCCATGGCCGCCCTGGTTAACGCGTCTCTTATTAGCGGGTCGCCCCCTCCTTCAGCGATAATTACAATACCTTCTATACTGTGCTCTATCTCACGTAGGATTAACGGCTGGTCTAGGCCGTTTCGGTCTGTAATTATCACGGTTTGCTCTTGGGTCGAATGCTGACGCTGGTCGCGGCTGCCGCCCTGGGCATCCTCCTCCAGGATATAACTGCGGTTGCTGGTTGTGTCTACCGCGAAAACCGTTTCACGGCCCCCGAAGGCGCTTACCATTACCCTTACGCGCCCGGCACCTTCTACTAGGGATAGAAAGGTTTCAAGCTCTTCTTCTATGGCGCGTTCCGGCCTGGGAGCTTGGGGGGGGCTTGCAGTGGGCTCCGGCTGGTTGGCAAATGCGGTTATAGCCTGCGGTTCTTCTGCTTGCGTGGGGGCTTCGGCCCTTCTTTCGGCACGGCCCCATAGCATTAGCATTGCACCTGCGGCGGCTATCATTACCAGGTACATTAGGATTTTCTTGTCTTTTGCTTCCATGTACTTTTGCAAATACTTCATCTTGGGTTCACCTCTGTAGATGACACTGGTAATACTTCTACATATATATGTGTATCGGGTAAGTTATAGAAGCCGGATATTAGATTTTTTACTTCGTTTATTAGTGGGTCCTCTGGTGGGGCTTCGGTTTGAAGTTGGATTGGCTCTATTCTTATGAATGGAACACGGCGGGTTTCTTCGGCTTGGGTGCGGGTTACCTGCACTTTTACGGCGGTTATACGGCCAAAGTCGCTGGTGTATTCGAAGTTTGCGCTGTGCATGGTTATGCCGTTACGTTCAAGTAGCCCTTCCAGTTGCGCACTTAGCTGGGCGTTGAATGCGGCGGCTAGGTATGTTTCACGCCAGGTGGCATAGGCATCGTCTGAAGAGGTTAGGCTATAGGCTGGTATGGGTATTATGCCTGCAAACCATTCTGTTACCGGGATTTGATTGCCCAGGCTACGAAGCGGTTGCAGTAGCAAAACCAACATGATAAGCCCCATTACTAGGGAAACAAACTTCTTATACTTACCGGTAGGCGCAATAAGGCCCACCAGGGCCGCAAATAGTAGATAGTATGTTATATTCCGCAAGTACTCAAAAAATGCAGGCATGGGTATACTCCTTAAAAAGCGGCGAAGCCGCTTTTAACGAAAGATATAGAAAGCGGACTACTCTAACCAAGCGGAACTGCGAACGCTTCAACGCAGTTCCCCAAAGGGGTATCGCAAGAAATTGATTTAGAAATAAAAAAGCAGTAGCATTTCCCACCCTAAAATGACAGCAGAATTACAACAGCATATATGCACATAACCCCAATAATAGCCCCAGCCTTAAATAACTGCCCCATATGCTTAGCTGCTATGTCCATACATTTTACAAGGCGTTTATCGGCTACCGGTTGAACTAGGCCAGCCGTTAGCCTGTACATTCCTGACAAGACAGCTAGTTTTAGCAAGGGCGTAGCCATGGCGATACATAGCACCAATACCAATGCCACAAGTACGCCACTACGGGCCGCGTGGCCAAAGTGGATTACGGTATCCACTGCGGCATTAAGCGCGTTGCCAACTACCGGTATTGCACCAAGTGCCGTGTGGGTGGTTCTTACCGCTATATTTGATGCTATGGGTGCAGAGAAGCGTTGTAAGGTTAGCAGTAGCGAGAAAAGACCCACAATACCCTTAAGCGACCAGTCCGCGATTTTGCGTAATAGCTCCGCCAGCTTGTCTAGTTTTACTGTATCGGATAGGTGGTTAACAAGGTCTAGCCCTGCGGAGGCTAGCACCAAGGGTACATACACTATTGTTACGAACCAGGTAACCAGTTGCAGTGCAAAAAAGAGTAGGGGGTTAAAAGACGCGGCACCAACTACGTTACCGCTCATAATCATGATGGAGGTCATAAGGGGAATGGCCGCGAGCATTATGCCGCTAACCAGGCTTACTACCCCGTTTAAGATTTCTACGGATAGGTAGAAAGATGAAATTGCCAGAAGTATTGTCATCAGAAATGTGACGTAAAAACCTAGCTCCCCGGCAGATTTATGGCTGAATGCCTCTGTTAGGCAACTTAGTAGTGCGCTTAGAATTGCTATTATTAGCAATTGGCGAAGTAGCCCTGTGCTGGCCATAAACTCGCCAAAAATAATTTGTATGCCGCTATTTAGTACTCCGTTTAGGGAGAGGTCTAGCTCCCCGCGTATTGCTTGCTGGACTAAGTCTCTAAAGCGTGGCAGGCCGGGCCTGTCCAGTAGCTGTAGGTCGAAGTTATCGAAGGGGATTATATCTGTTATATCAAATGGCTGGGCGGTGTTCATGGCATTAGCCCTACAACTATGCCTACTATTTCTACTACTATTGGGAGGGCTAAAACCATTATTATTACGCGGCCGCCTAGGTCTATTTTTGTGGCTATGGCGGTTTCGCCTGCGTCTGCGCATACGGATGCGCCTAGTTCCGACATATATGCTACGCCTATTACCCTAAAGGCTAGGGATACATAGCGCATGCCGCCATCTAGCATTGTGCCTACGTTGGATAGCACGCCCACTACCTCGGCTATCATGGGTAGTACCATTAGGAAGATTAATACGCTGGCCGCTATTGTTATAATTAATGCTATTTCTGGGCTTTGTTTTTTTATTGTTATGGCTAGTACTGCACTTAGTACGCCTGTGGCTACTACTTGGAAAATGCCCATTTATTCCTCCTTTGTATTATGGCCTTATCGCCCTGGGCCTCCTTAGTCTTGTTGCTAGATTGGGGGGCAGGTCTAGCCTGGAGTGGCGATGTGGTGAAGTTTGTCAGAGGTTGAAAATCGTTTGTACTTCGGTAAATAGTTGGCTTACATAGTGGATTACCCAGAACAGTACTACTAATAAACCGGCTAGGGTGGTCATGGTTGCTTGCTCTTCGCGCCCGGCGCGGTTTAGTACTTGGTTTAGTACTGCTACCAAGATTCCTACTGCGGCTATTTGGAATACTACGTTTATGTCCATGTTTTGCATATTATCTTCGCCCCTTTAATCACCATAATACTATCGCCAAAAGCAACCCGCCTATTAACCCCAAACTGCGATACATACGCTTATTTTTATCAGCCTGGGTTTGCAAACTTGCTGTTTTATCGTCTATATACTCTACCGCGTAATTTATTGCGCTTTGTTGCATATGCTTGTCCAGATAGCCTAGGGTTTTGCCAAAGCCTTCTATTATATCCCAGTCCTCATCTGCTAGGTGGGCGTGGGGCTTTTGGCTTTCCATGGCTTGTGTCCATAGCTGATAGGCCGTTTCGCCCGCGTTTTCTTCCAGTTGTTTCGAGAACTTTAGAAAAAGGTCGCTTACTGGCTTGGCTGTGCGCTTGGCTATATTGGCGCATGCGTTTGGTAGCGGTGCGCGCATATGCTCTATTTCTGATGAAAGTATCATTAGGGCTTTCTTAAACTCCTGTAGGTCGCGGACTCTAAAGCCTTCTTTTGCGGCGAAATAAAACCCTATTGCCGTACAACTAAATATCAGTGCTACTGCCCCTGCTATGCTTTGAAACATATGGCATCCCCTTCCGCGTTATAAACTTTTGCTTGGCCTGGGGCGTTTAGTACAATGTATCGCTGGAATATCTTACGGCTTATTAGCCCGCTTAGGACTGGGTTTTTTCTTATATCGTCTATGTCGTTGCCGTGGGCGGTGCAAAGTAGTTTTACACCGGCTGTTTGTACGGCGTGGGCGGCCTCGGCATCGCCTTTGCCGCCTAGCTCGTCCACGGCAATTATGTCGGGTGACATGGCCCTTAGTAGCATCACCATGCCTTCTGCCTTGGGGCAACCATCCAGTACATCTGTGCGTAGGCCAATGTCGTTTTGGGGTATGCCTTTGAAACAGCCCGCTACTTCGGAGCGTTCGTCTACTAGGCCCACAGTTTGGCCGCTGTCTGATATTTGTCTTACTATGTCTCTTAGTAGGGTGGTTTTGCCAAAGCCCGGCGGCGAGATTATTATTGTGTGCATGAAGCGGTTTGCGTCGTATAAATGCGGCAATACTGCGTTTGCACAACCTTTTATGCTGTGGGCTATACGGAAGTTTATACTGCTTATATGCCGCCAGGCACGTACGGTTCCGTTTTCTATTGCGGCCTGGCCGCTTACCCCTACCCTATGCCCGCCCGGTAGGGTTATATAGCCTAGGCATAGCTCCGGTTCGAAGGCGTAGAATGAGTATTGGCTTATGCGCTCTATGGTTTCGGCTATATCTGTAGCGGTGGGGTGGTAGGCTTTTGGGTTTGTTGCGGGGGCTTTGCCTTTTTGGGTTAGGGCGTGCTCTTTACCGGATAGCATTACTAACATGGGCTTGCCTGCCCGTAGGCGTAGTTCGGTCATTTGCTCGAAATCGCGGGCGGGTAGGGTTGCTATAATGCTTGCCGGCTCTGCGCTTAGGAATATTTTTAGTCGCTCTTTTATGTGCATTTTTTCACCTTCTTCTGTACAAATCCTTGCTTGAAAAATATATGACAAGCCTTATTGGATTAGAACTACATATGTAACGCATGCTATGTCATGTTATAATTTGCTAACAAAAACGATGGAGGTTTTCCCATGAACATTGGTGCTATACTTTATGAAATTGACGCTATAAAGGCGGCATATGACGCGGCTCCCAAAATTGATGATGCAGTAGCTAGAAAAAGGCTAGAGCAGTTTATGGTAGAAAACACCTACAACTCAAATGCCATAGAAGGTAACTCTCTAACCCTACGCGAAACTGCCGCCATATTATTAGACGGCGCAACAGTCGCCAAAAAGCCAATAAAAGACCATCTGGAGGCCATAGGCCATAAAGACGCATTTGGCTATATTGTTGATATGGCCAAAAACAAAGTACCGCTATCTCAAAAGGCTATAAGAGACATACACTCCCTGGTGCTGATGAACGATGCAAAAAACCGCGGAAGCTACAGGCAATACCCAGTAGAGATATTGGGAACCGACTTCGTACCGCCTCCCCCAGAGGAAGTACCGCGTCTTATGAGCGAGTTACTGGACAACTACAAACGCGATGTGCGCCACCCAATCGAAAGCATATCCGATTTCCATATAAAATTTGAACGGATACACCCCTTCATAGACGGCAACGGGAGAACCGGCAGGCTAATCCTAAACCTAGAGCTAATGCGAGCCGGGTACGCCCCGGTTGATATAAAGTTCAAGGACAGAGACGCTTACTACACATGCTTTGACGATTATGACGCAACTGGCAATTCAAGCATGTTTTTAAGGCTAATAGCGCAGTACGAACTGGCAGAAATGAAAAAGCTGGCCCACATAGCCTCATATGTGAAGTAAAGTGGTATAATCAGCCCACATAAATACAAGGAGTGAACCAAATGCGCTATATAGAAGATTTTAAAGAAAACGAACACATAATCGAACATTACCTATGTAAGCAAAAGCAAAGCCTAAAAACCCGTTCTGGCAAGACATATCTATCCCTAAGATTAATGGACAAAACCGGCACAGTAGACGCAAAAGTATGGGAAATGAACAACGACATCCAAAGCTTCGAAGAAGGCGACATGATAAAAATAGACGGCAACATAGTCACCTTCCAAAACGAGCTGCAGTTAAAAGTAAACAAGCTACGCAAAAGCCGCGAAGGCGAATATATCACCGGAAACTACATCCCCATGACAGACAAGGACATAGACAGCCTGTATGCCGATGTAGTGGCAATAATAAAGTCCATAACCCACCCGCAAATTAAACAGCTACTGGAAAATATTTTAGTAAACAACAAACCCCAGGCCGAAGCCTATAAAACCCGCTCTGCCGCGAAATACATGCACCATGCTTACATGGGTGGGTTACTTGAACATACCGTGGCTGTGGCACATATATGCGACTTTATGAGTAGCAGATACAAGCACATAAACCGGGATATCCTAATGGCCGGTGCACTACTACATGACGTGGGTAAAATATACGAGCTTTCCGAAATGCCCATTAACGACTATACAGATGACGGCCAAATGCTGGGCCATATAGTAATGGGTTGTGAGATGGTATCAGCCCAGGTGGCACAAATTCCCGGCTTTCCGCATGAGCTTGCAAGTATGATTAAGCATTTGATAATCTCGCATCACGGGGAATACGAATATGGCTCGCCAAAGCTACCATGCACGGCAGAGGCCATTCTGCTACACTATGCAGATAATATGGATGCGAAGCTAAAGACCTTTGAAGAAGCCTTTGATAACGACAAAACCCCCGGCCCATGGACGGGGTATAACAAGGCACTTAACCGATATTTGCGGCGGTCGGATTTTTAAAAAGCGGCGAAGCCGCTTTTAACGAAAGATGTCAAATAACGAACTGTTCCTAAGTCAAGCGGAACTGCGAACGCTTCTACGCAGTTCCCCACCGGGGTATTGTGCAAAAATGTACTCTTCTTGGCCTAGAAATGATGCGTTGTGGTATTGATTTTAATGATTACAATAAATATAAATATTGTTATTAAGCATACCATCCATGACATTAATAACAAAGCAGGCATTTCAAATAGTCGAGTGTCATTTGTGCCTATTAAGCAAACACAATGAAGTTTATATGCGCCTATTTCATATCAGCATACAAGGAGGTTCGCCATGTACAAAACCATAGAGCAAATACACCATGAATATGATGGTCAATGGGTATTCTTGATAAACTGCACCGAAGGGGAGCATCATTCCATTGCAGGCGGCGAGGTTGTACTTTCCAGCGAACGCAGGGACAAAGTACTACGGGAAATGAATCAATTTTGGACTCACGACAGCAGGACGTATATTTTTTATGCCGGAAAATACCCTGAAGGGGTTAGTGTGTTGTTATAAAGGAAAGCAGTCAGATTAATAAAGTTGTAAAAATTCCAACCACTATTTAAATGACTGGCGGCAAAAAGGTTTACCAAAATCATCAAAACCAAAAAAGCGCTTTTGTCCACGGTATCAAAACCGGGCGGCTTGCGCCAACAAAAACCAGATTCTGCAACATCCAACAAGGAGACAATCATGGTTAAAAAAAACGATAATCTAACAGTAGAAATAGAAAACGTAACAGCAAAGGGCTTTGGCATAGCCAAAGTAAACGACTTCGTATTTTTCATAGAAGGCGCACTACCAGGCGATAACCTAGCAATAAAAATAATAAAGGTAAACAAAACCTACGGTTACGGCAAAATACAGCGCATCCTAACCGCATCCCCCCATCGCATCCAAAGCCCCTGCCCCGTATCAGACAAATGCGGCGGTTGCCAATGGCAAAACTGTGAATACAATGCCCAGCTAAGCATCAAAAAGCAAATAGTAACAGACGCACTAACACGGCTAGGCGGCCAAGTAAACCCACCCGTATCAGACGTAGTAGGCATGGAAACACCCATGCCCTACCGCAATAAGGCCGTATTCCCAGTAGTGCCACACGAGGGCGGCATAGCCATAGGCATGTACGCCCCCAGAAGCCACCGTATTATCCCAATAGAGTCGTGTCTAATACAGCACCCGGCCCACGAGCCGGTAATAAAAATAGTAGGCGATTTCATGCGCCGCCATAAAATCAAACCCTATGACGAAACAACCCACAGCGGCATAATGCGCCATATAATAATAAGAACCAGCCAAGCCACCGGTGAAATCATGGTAGTGCTGGTAATAAATGCAGATAATCTACCAAAAGAAAACAAGCTAGCCACAGCCCTAACCGAAATAGGCGCAACTACAGTAGTAATAAACCCCCACAAAGCCAAAACCAACACCATAATGGGCCACAACTTCCGCAACCTAACAGGCGAGGGCTTTATCCGCGAAAAAATTGGCCAGGTGTGGTATCAGCTATCGGCACCATCATTCTTCCAGGTAAACCCGGTGCAAACAGCTGTGCTATACGACATTGCCGTAAGCATGGCCAACCTAACCGGAGATGAAACCGTACTAGATGCCCATGTAGGCGTAGGCGGCGTGGCCCTAGCCGCGGCAAGCCATGTCAAGCAGGTAATAGGCATAGATATAGTACAAGAAGCCATTTCAGACGCAGAAAAAAACGCCGCATTAAACGACATAAAAAACGCAACATTCATACGCGGCGCGGCAGAAGAAGTAATCCCAAAAATGCTGGCGGATGGAACCCCACCCCCAGATGTAGTATTCCTAGACCCACCCCGCAAAGGTTGCGATAACGCATTGCTGGATGCGCTAATTACCGCAGAGGTCAAAAAAATCGTGTATATATCCTGCGACCCAGCCACGTTGTCCAGGGATATAAAAAGGCTAACCCAAGGTGGGTATAGCCTGGAAGCCGCAAGGCCAGTGGATATGTTTCCAATGACCGGCAAGGTGGAGACTGTGGCGTTGCTACGCCGGACAGATATCTAGAAATCCAAGGATTTAGGCACGTTGCCAAACATAATTATTGCCAGTAAAGGCCGAGAGCATATAGACTTTCGGCCTTTTTCTATTAGAAAATTTACAAGAAAAACAAACTTTTAACAAAGGTATTGACAACGCATAAAAATCTATGCTATCATCCTAACAGTGTTAAGTTAACAACGTTAAGTTCAAGGAGGAGTTATGAACAGCAAGCCATACCATCATGGTGACTTACGCACCGCATTAATTGAAAAAGCAATTGAAGTAATTGACGAAAAAGGAGTCGAAGGGCTCTCGTTGAGAAAAGTGGCCGCCGCATGTGGAGTTAGCGAAGCGGCCCCCTATTCGCACTTCGCAAACAAAAGTGAGCTGTTGGCGGCCATTGAAAGCCATGCATTAGGCAAGTTTGCATCCGCGCTAAGGGAATCACTCAAAGATACAGCAGGGCTAGAGGGCCTTGTTAATATGGGCTGTGCATTTGTCATGTTTTTTGCACACAACCGCCAGTATTTTGATTTAATCTACTCCCACCTAAATGTCAAGGCCGGTGGCAACGATAAGAATGAGCCATATGACATCATAGTAAATTACGTGTTAAGGCTATTTGACAGCATAGATTATCCAAAAGAGCTACGCCAGAAAACTTTTACCGCTTATTTTTCCTTTGTACAGGGGCTAACCATGACCACACTCATAGACACTAATAGAGACGATGTCACAGCAATGGAAGAAAGAGCGCGAGACTTACTAACAACAAACTACTTGCTTTTTATCAACACAATGCCAACCCCGCAAATGCCCGATGGGCAAAACGAGGGAAATTAATTTTAAGGAGATGTATTTATGATTGCTTTATTCAAAGAAAATAGAATGTTTCGTGTGTTTTTGGGGTATCAATTGTTTTCCGGTCTTGGAGGCGTTATATTTTCGGTATTCATGTTGCTTTCGGTTCATCTAATTTACCAAAACCCGATATATACAGGAATTGCCGGGTTCTTAATTGCAGTACCGTTCATATTTTCCTTTGCTGTCGGCCCTGTTATAGATAAGAGCCGCAAGCCCGTAATAGTACGGTGGACGACGTTGTTGGAATTTGCGGCTATAGGATTATTGGCTTTTACGCCATTGCATGAGCAAATCGGTATTCTGTTTTTATTTGCCATCATATTTATCGCCGCTACGGCGGCGGCATTCGAGAGCCCGGCGGGCAAGGCGTTGCTTCCGCAAATTGTCCAAGGGGAACAGATAGTTAAGGCAAACTCGATTATACAAATTACTCAAATGCTTGGCGGCATTGCCATCGCAGGGCTTTTGTTCATATCTTTAAGGGATGGCGCAGATTCAAACTTTTCGTTTATATACGGTGTTTCTGCGGTATTCTTGGCGGTTGCGTTTATGTTTGCCTTGTTCCTTAAAGAGCCAATTAATAAAGAAACAAGTGAAAAACCGAAAGCACAAAGTTATTTCAGCGATTTGAAAGCAGGGGCGAAATTTTTAAGCCGCAATACTTTGCTGTTCATCACACTGGCCTATATATCAATGGCGTTGGTAGGGGAAATTGCCGCCGTCAATAGACCTATGTTTTTTGAGTATTATGCCGGGGCGCAGGGCTACATCGTTTTTGGTATCATGGCTATGATAGGCGGGATTGTAGCATCCATACTCATGGGTGTGTTGGGCGAAAAATTTAAGGTAGGTCGGCTAGTTTTTGTGCTGATGCTGGTTGCCGGGGCTATACGCTTTGCTTTTGTACAGGTGCTTCCGCTAAGTTATGTGGGTGCGCTTATAATCTTGATTTTTTATGCCACTTTTGCAAGTTCTGTTGATATTATTTTTTCATCATTAGAACAACAGATGCCGCCAAAAGATATGGTGGGGCGTGTAAAAACCATTTCAACAACATTTGCCGCCATTTCCGTTGCGGTTGGTGCTTTGGCCGGAGGGTTTTTTGGCAACATCGTTCCGGTGGTAGACCATATTTTTATCTTCCACGGTATCAGCTACGCAGTAATTGGTGTGTTTATTATACTTGTACCAAGTGTGCGAAGGCTCCCGAAAATTAATGAGATTGGTGAATCGCAGGAGTAATTTTATTCCATACAAAGCAAATATGCACACGACCAACGCATGAACGCCTTTAGCCCCCTTCTTTAGAAGGGGGTGCCGCTGTAAGCGGCGGGGGTTGTGTTACTTAGTGATACATAAAGGCCAACCCCCGGCCCTTCCGGGACACCCCCTTCGTAAACGAAGGGGGCTAAAGGCGTTGATGCGCTTGTCGTGGAAATATGCAAAATAATGCTTGACAGTCCAACATATACTAATTATACTAAATGTGACCAGAAATCATATAAGGCCGAGGCATAGTATGCGGTTAGAAGAGAAGAAAATTACACTGCTAAGAAAGGCCAAGCGTGTAAGCCAAACCTCCCTAGCAGAGGCAATCCACTCGCACCCGCTACATATTGTTAAGGTAGAAAAAGGTGCGGCCAGGTACTCCGATGAACTGCTGGAGCTGGCAAAGGAATTTCTTGGTATTAAAGGCATGCCACTAACGCAGTTTGAATGCGCTACATGTAAAGAACGCTTAGACGTAATGCGCGATTATATAAGGGAAGCACGGCTGAAGGAAGCTAGGGAAATATGCAGTGAAATGGCAAACTTGATAAACCTAGAGCCTTGTGACAATGAACTACCACTACTTTATCGCCTGTATGAGGTTGCATTACTACTGGCCGAGCGTAACCTAGATACCGCCAAAGCAAAATTTGATTACCTGCAAAGCCACTATGAAGATATGAATAGCGAGCATCTTCACTATTTTTATAGCAACAAAGGGTATTTACTTATATTTGATGCGCGCTATGAAGATGCTTTGGAGCATTTTAAAGGGGCCATTGAAATAAGCGCAAGGATTCCAGGCTTTTCAGCACAAGAAAGTGCTAGGTTGCATGTGCTGGTAGCTCACTGTTACTCTTACCTGGAATATCCATATCGCGCAATCTTCTATGTAATGAAAAATTATGAGCTATGCATGAATAAAAGTGCTCATCCAGCAAATATAACGGCAGACTTACTTCTAGCAACTAACTATATATATGTTAATAACCTAAAAGAAGTTGAGGCAATACTTAATTCATGTCTAAAGCGAGCAATGAGCACAAGAGATGATATTCGTGTTGGCATAGCCATGCATTGTTATGGGTTAATGTATATGAAATTAGAGCGATGGCATTTAGCTATTGAGTATTTAGATAAAGCAATAAAATTCTATGCCAAGGAAAGTAGCCAATATCTTTCAATACTTTATCGAAAGATACGTTCTCTGGTGGGAGACAGAAAGTTTTCCAAAGCAAGAAAATTAATAAGCGAGACAGAGCCATTACATGGAACTAACGAGGTATTTTCAACTTACTTTAAAGGAATTGAGCATTATATAACTGTGTTAAGCCGCATGTCTCTTTATAATGAGCCATCAATAAAATATATTGAGACTGTTGTACTGCCACATCTAACAAAAACATATGGCTTCTTCGAAGCTATTGACTACTACAAGCTTCTAGAAGCCTACTATAAAACCAAAAACAATAAAAAATCGCTATTGATGTCAGAGGCAATTCGTAAAATTTATGAAAGATGCTTACTGTATGATTAAAGAAGGGAGACCCATATGAAGAAAAGAGTAATCGCATTATTAGTTTCAGCAATCATGATTATCGGCTCAAGCGTAGTTGCTTATGCTGGCCCTGTTCAACCAGTCGACCCCGTACCAGAGCCAGAAATTTGCCTTCGCGTTATAGAATTTTATGAAAATAAGTAACACCACGGCATTAAAAATCACTATTGATGTCAGAGGCAATTCGTAAAATTTATGAAAGATGCTTACTGTATGATTAAAGAAGGGAGACCCATATGAAAAAAAGAGTAATCGCATTATTAGTTTCAGCAATCTTGATTATCGGTTCAAGCGTTGTTGCTTATGCCGGCCCTGATTGCCCCCTCTACCCACCAGAGCCAGAAATTGGCCTTCGCGTTATAGAATTTTATTGCGACAAGTAACACCACAACATTAACATCCGCCATCAACCAATAAAGTGCGCTCTCAAAAACAACCCTACAAGGCGATACAAGCCATTGTAGGGTTGTTTTTTTATAGACTAGAAACGGCTATAAATTAGTAGGTGGCTTTAATACGGCGAAGCCACTATGTGCATTGACGGATACATTTAATGATGATACTATATGGTCTATAAGTGAGTTCGCTAGTAAGCACTTGATAGTGCGTAGTAAATGTTGTGAATCATTTTCTGGAGAAGGAAAGAAAAATGTTTAAAAAATTGCTAACCATGTTTTTAATAGTACTTGCTGTCATGATAGTTATGGCAAGTACTGTAGTTGCTTCAGATGAAGTGCATTCAGTCGAATCTACAACAAATCAAGGATTAACAATTTACACAGAACAAGTATCGGATGGTGCATGGAACTACGCAATTGCAAGATTCATGTTCTATTATAATTCATGGGTTATAAGCAACCCAGATATACTAAGAGGAGAAAGCACATTTTTGGGAATGCCATTTACAATACAAGGAACGCCAGCTAACGTATATTACTTTCCGGTTATTACAGATGGGGTAATTATTGGAGTGTTTATTGTTGGCGTAGATGTGATTAGAACTGGTGAAAGTGGTCAAACAATATACTTTGGAACCCTTACTAGCGGACTTGCTGACGAGTTGAATATGATACGTGAATCTAATTATTCAAGTCCAGTACTACTTGCATTCGATAATGGCAATCTATTCATACAAACTAGCCATGAAATAGAATTGATATCACCTAGCCCATGGGGAGGGGAGCCAGAGTGGGTTTCATACGATGGCCTTCGTGCATTTCAAAGAGGCAATGACTTACAGGTAGTGGCACCATTAGAAAAAGCCATTACAAACTTTAATCATCCAGTATCTGCCTACACGGCAACATTAGATTATGCCACATTCCTAGAGGAAGAATATATACAACCGTTTTCTATCCCAAGCAATCAATTAAATACAGCAAGGTTTAGAACAGAACAACAAGGACAACGGCCCTGGTGTTCAGCATATGCCGCAGCACTTATCTTTCGCTTTCTTGCTAATAACACTACTAATCCTACTGCATATTCGCTAATGAGAGAAGTATGGGGTCCAGAGCACTCAATGCCATATTTTCAACTTAGGCAATTTAGTTTTCATGAAAACGACGTTGTCATGGTTGCCAGAACACGCGGGATTAATGCATCACGGACAGGAAGGCTAACACCTTTGGGAGTCGTGAATGAAATTAATAGAGGGAGACCTATCTATATGGTTGGGTACCTACAACCCCGGCCAGGTGCAACGGGTGCACATGCTTGGGTAATAAGGGGATTCACCACTCACATGTGTCCAATAGAAGGAATAAGCGTTACTAGCTACTCTGTATGGAACCCTTGGAATATGAATAGATATGATGCAATGGACGGGGCATCAAACATAATATTTACAGTTGACGGGCGGTCGTGGCAATGGATGCGTAGTATAACGTTTTAAATATTCGCAACGTCAAAAAAACACCTGTTTAATTAACAAAACCCAAGACTCATTCTAAGAAATATTTATGCCCCTTGCGATACACTATCGTAGGGGGCGTTTTAATGCAATATGCCAGAATATGTATTGATATCGGCTATCAGAGGTATTATAATACTAACAAATAGCATACATGCTAGTAAGTGTTTACTGGTGTGTGTCAAATGTCGTGAATTAATAGTTTTTAAGGAGGGAGAAAGATGATGAAGAAAATGATCGGCTTAATTGTTCTATTAACATGCATTACTTTAAGTGTAGTATTTGTAGTTAATACCAATGCTAACGTTACAGAGGGGCCCACACAAGATTATTGGATTGCCAGACATATTGCAGATTATCTAGATGTGTTAATGTCAGAAATCAACGACAATGAGCTGGAGCGCATGGAAACATATGCACATCTGACCAATGATGCCATACAACATGTCGAACGCTTGTGGAGCTTGTTTCTGCGTAACCAGGAGTCGGCAAGTGAATTATCAAGAACAGAAAATGGAAACATGTTGCCGAATATTGTAATGATTGCCGCCCCGGAGCAAGGAGGGCAATCGACCTTTATGATAGCATTTGATATCATGCCGACAGAAGAACATATAGAGTATGTTCTAGCATATACGGGCATTCCAAAAGAAAGGTTAAGCATGGGTCACATGGAATTTGAAGCACAAATCATTCCATGGGAAGATATGTATAGATATCATGATGCAGAAGAATGCAGATCATACGAGAGCCATATTGAACCTTTTTCATTTAATCATATAATGGGTGAAAGGATTGTAATTCAAGATATAGGTGGTCTTACACTCGGTCATCCTACGCGTACCGGTGCAGGATTTTTTACAGCTCCGCATAGAAACTTTAGTGGTTCTCGTCCTGCATTCACTTATCCTGCATTTAACAGAATAGGGAGTTTGAGATGGGCATATCAAACCCCTCAGAGAGATGTTGGATTTGTGAGTACATCTCCATATGGGGTATTTATTGATACCGTGTTGCCCGATATGTTTATGCCTATAACTAATTTTAGAGGAACGGCCCAAGCTGGAATGCGAGTAAGGTCATATAGAGGTTGGAGCGGAACACAGCAAGACGTTTGGATATTTAGAGCAAATGCGATGACATCGCCTCTAGAAAACAAGATACTAACGAATCCGGATAGCGCAAGTCGAGGAGGTGACAGCGGAGCGGCACTAATCCACATACAAGGAAATAATGTATCTGTGCTTGGTACCAGGCGCGGTGTAGCGTCATTCATGTCAACAAATGGAATAAGCTATATCGTAGGCGTGTATACAGCTGTAAGATTCTATTATTAAAGATATTAGTAAATGAGACATATTACAATGTAATTTTTCTGGTATAGTTTGAATAATCCTATTGTGATGTAATGTCGCAAAGGGGTTGAAAAATTCATGCTAAAAAACCACCTGTTTTACTTAACAAAACCTAAGACCCATTCTAAGAAATAATTAAGCCCCTTGCGATACACTATCGTAGGGGGCGTTTTTAATGCGTTTACAACGCTTTAATTTATGCAATATGCCAGAATATGTATTGACAACAACTAATAGAGATAGTAATATAATGCTTAACAATGTATGCGCTAGTAAGTGCATGGTAAATGTCGTGTGTTGACTGTTCCTAAAAGGAGGAAATGATGAAAAAGAAGTTATCCCTTGTAGTTGCGGTCGTATTAGTTTTAGCACTAGGGTTTGCTACACTTGCATTAGCAAGCCAAGAGAGACGACCAGTAGACGCATCCAATGACTATATACTATTTGCGTCTCTTTCTGATAC
>Ga0123355_10007341_pt1 | contig 16504 bp, 16 predicted proteins | sample TergutEmb28metaG_3_FD_89872 | JGI IMG/M metagenome (GOLD analysis project Ga0123355, IMG submission 89872) | Embiratermes neotenicus P1 segment gut microbial communities from Petit-Saut dam, French Guiana - Emb289 P1 | ecosystem: Host-associated > Arthropoda: Insects > Digestive system > Gut ...
CGCCAGGTCGTAGCCCTCCCCTGGGCCATCCCGATCACCGTCGGACCGGACCCCTGGCTGCTGCGGCCGGCCAAGCAGCCGCTCCACCCGGTCGGTGACCACGGTCGCTCCCGGCAGGCCCACGGCAGCGATGTTCGCCTTGATGACCGCAGCCGCCCGGGCGTCGGACTCGACGAGCAGCACGCGACTCGCACCCCTGGACAGGGCCTCGAGACCCACCGCCCCCGAGCCGGCGTACAGGTCAAGGACATGCTTGCCGTCAAGCCCGCCAAGCTCGGCGGCGACCGAGGAGAACAGTGCCTCCCTGGCCCGGTCGCTCGTCGGCCGGGTCGTCGTGCCCCGCGGGACGGCGAGCCTCCGTCCCCCCGCCGCCCCGGCGATGACGCGTGTCATGGACCTAGTCTTACACCGTTCCTATTCGAGACAGCAGGAGATTGTCCTGGCTATCGGCGGCCCCGGACGGTGCTGGGCGGCCTGGTTGGCTGCCGTGGTCCGGTGCGGTCTGCCGGCAGGGGGTCGTCTCCCCGCGGGCGATAAGGCCTTGTCGAGGAACTCTGCGCGGCGGTCGCCGAGGAAGTCCTCGATCGCCTCCCGGACGGCGGTGTGTCCGGAGAGTTCAGGGTCGGCGGCCACCATGGCCGTGGCCTCGTCGCGGGCGGCCGCGATCAGCTGCTCATCGGCTAGCAGGCGCAGCATCTTGAGGCTGCTTCTGCGTCCCGCCTGCGCCGCGCCGAGCACGTCACCCTCCCGCCGCTGCTCCAGGTCCAGCCGGGAGAGCCGGAATCCGTCGGTGGTCGCCGCGACGGCGTCAAGTCGCTCCCTGGCCGGGCTGCCGCCAGGTGATTCGGTGACCAGCAGGCACAGCCCGGCTGCCTGGCCCCGGCCCACCCGGCCGCGCAGCTGGTGAAGCTGGGAGACGCCGAACCGGTCCGCGTCCATGATCACCATGGCGGTCGCATTCGGCACGTCCACGCCGACCTCGATCACCGTGGTTGCCACCAGCACGTCAACCTGGCCGGCGGCGAACGCGGTCATTACCCGGTCCTTCTCGTCCGGGGTGAGCTTCCCGTGCAGGACACCGATCCGGAGCCCGGCGAGCGGGCCGCCGGCTAGCGCGGGCGCGACGTTGAGGACCGCGAGCGGCGGGCGGCGCGTCTCCTGGCCCTCGCCGTCGGCTTCCTGGTCAGGGCCGGTCTCGCTGTCGGCTTCGCGATCGAGCGCGTCAGCATCGGGGGTGTCGGCGCCGTCGCTGTCGTCACCCTCGTCGTCACCGATGCGCGGGCAGACCACGTACGCCTGGCGGCCGGCCGCGACCTCCTCACGCACCCGCTGCCAGGCTCGCTCCAGGTAGTTCGGACGCTCCACGGCGGGCACCACGTGCGTCGCGATCGGCGAGCGGCCCGCGGGGAGCTCCGTCAGGGTGGACACCTCAAGGTCGCCGAACACGGTCATCGCCACCGTCCGCGGAATCGGCGTCGCGGTCATCACCAGCACGTGCGGCCGTGAACCCGCCGCCTTTTCGCGCAGCGCGTCCCGCTGCTCCACGCCGAAGCGGTGCTGCTCGTCGATCACCACCAGGCCGAGATCAGCGAACTGGACGCTTTCCTCGAGCAGGGCATGGGTGCCGATGAGGATCCCGGCGTCGCCGGTGAACACGTCGCTCAGCGCGCTGCGCCGGGCGCGGACTCCCGTCGACCCGGTGAGCAGCGCCACCCGGGTCGCGTGCTCTGCCGCACCCAGCTCCCCTGCCTTGCCGAGCGGGCCGAGCAGCGCGGTGATCGACCGGAAGTGCTGCTGGGCGAGCACCTCGGTCGGCGCGAGCAGCGCGGCCTGCCCGCCATCGTCCACTACCTGCAGCATGGCCCGCACCGCGACAATCGTCTTGCCGGAACCCACCTCGCCCTGAAGCAGCCGGTTCATCGGGTATGCGCACGCCAGGTCGCGGGAGATCACTTCGCCGACCGACCGCTGCCCCTCGGTCAGCGTGAACGGCAGCCAGCGGTCGAACTCGGCGGCCAGCCCATCGGGGAGCGGCGGGCGCGGCACCGCCGGCATGGCAGCGGCCGCTAGCCGCCGCTGGGCAAGCGCCGCCTGCATGGTGAACGCCTCATCCCACTTGAGGCGTTTGCGCGCGTGGCTGAGATCCATCCGGTCGACGGGGCGGTGGATGGCGCGCAACGCGGCCGCTCTCGTCCAGAGCTCGTACTTCTCGCGCAGCTGCTCCGGCAGCGGGTCTTCGCCGGTGTCGAGGCTGGCGGCCAGCACGCCGTCGACCGACTTACTGATTTTCCAGGAACTTAGCCTGGCGCTCGCCGGGTAGACCGGGATCAGTTCCCTCGCGAACTCCTCCGCGTGCTCGGCGGCCATCCGGCCACCGGTTTCGGAGACTGGGAGCAGCTCGTACTCCGGGTGCACCAGCTGACGGTGCCCGCGGAACGTGGAGACGGTGCCCGCGAACATGCCGAGCACGCCTGGCTGCAGCGCCCTCTCGTGGTACCTGACGCTGCCGAAGAACGTGAGCTGAAGCTTGCCGGTGCCGTCGGTGACGGTGACCAGGAGCCGGGACTGGGCTCTCGAATTCGGCATCCCGATGACCTTCGACATCGAGACCTGGGCGAGCACGGTCACGTGGTCGCCCTCGTGCAGGGAGTCCAGGGCGGTCAGCTCGCCCCTGGTGTAGTAGCGGCGCGGGTAGTATCGCAGCAGGTCGCCGACCGTCTGCAGGCCGAAGACCTTCTCCAGGGTCTCCGCCGCCTTCTTGCCAAGCGGCTTGACCAGCGGGTCGCGCAGCGTGGTCACACTTGGCAGCATAGAAGCGCGGCCCGACAATCTGGCAACTTCAGCCCAGGCGCTGGGCCTGCAGAGCGCCGAGGCGCTGGGCCTGCAGAGCCAGGTAGCGGCGTTCGGGCAGGCTGGTGGCATGCCGCGCGGCCTCCCGGTAGCTTGCCGCGGCGGCGCCGGTGTCTCCAGCCAGCTCCAGCAGGTGAGCCCGGGCGGCGATCAGGCGGTGCTGCCGCGCCATCCGCTTGTCAGCTTCCAGTCCGGCGATGATGTCCAGCCCGGCGGCGGGACCGTGCACCATCGCCACTGCTACCGCACGGTTCAGGCTGGTGAACGGGTTCGGCGCGATCGCCATCAGGAGGTCGTACAGGGACAGGACCTGTGGCCAGTCGGTGCCGGCCATAGTCGCGGCCTCGTCGTGCACCGCGGCGATGGCTGCCTGCAGCTGGTACGGACCGGGCTGGCCGGCCGGCAGGGCCGCGGTGATGAGCGCGGTCCCTTCCTCGATGAGCTGCCGATCCCAGTTGCCCCGGTCCTGTTCCGCGAGGGGCACCATGCTCCCGTCGGGAAGTGTCCGGGCTGGGCGCCGGGCATCCGTCAGCAGCATGAGCGCAAGCAGGCCGGTCAGCTCGCTGTCGGCCGGCAGCAGCCGGTGCAGCCAGCGGGTCAGCCGGATCGCCTCCTGCGACAGCGCCGGGACGACCAGCTGATCCCCGCTGGTGGTGGTGTAGCCCTCATTGAAGATGAGATACAGCACGTGCAGCACGGAGTTGAGCCGCTGGGTCCGCTCGGGATCCTCCGGCACCGTCAGGTCCAGTCCGGACGTCCTGATCTCCTGCTTAGCGCGGCTGATGCGCTGCGCCATCGTGGCTTCCGGTACGCCGAATGCCGCGGCGATCTGCGCCGTGCTGAGCCCGCCGACCGCGCGCAGGGTGAGCGCGATCTGACTGGGCACCGGCAGCTGAGGATGGCAGCAGCCGAACAGCAGGGCCAGCGAGTCGTCGCTGTCCGGCGGGGGCTCATCGGCGGGCGCGCCGAGGAGTTCGGACTGCGGGGTGGCGGCCGCGACCCGGTCCTCACGGTCCCGGCGAGACACCTCGGATCGCATCAGATCCAGCAGCCGACGGGTGGCGACCGTGCTCAGCCAGCCGCGCGGATTGTCCGGGGGCCCGCTCGCTTGCCATTGTGTAGCGGCGGCGAGCAGGGCTTCCTGGGTGGCGTCCTCGCAGAGGTGAAACTGCCCGTACCGGCGGACCAGCGCGCCGAGGACCTGCGGCGCCAGTTCGCGCAGCAGGTCCTCGGTCCGGCCGTCGGTGCCAGTCACGGCTCGGGCTTTGCCTCGTGCAGAACAGGCCAGAGTTCTACCGGCTCCTGGTCAGCCCACGGCATGTCCGCGGCGATCTGCAGCGCGCGCTCCTCGCTTTCGCAGTCCAGCAGGTAGAAGCTGGCGATGTACTCCTTCGTCTCCAGGTACGGGCCGTCGGTGACGGCCGGCTGGCCGCCCTCCCTGCGCACGAGCTTCGCCTGGACCGCATCGGCCAGCCCGTAGGCGCCCAGCAGCTCGCCGGTCTGCCGGTACCTGGCGTTGAACGCGTCCTGCTTGGCGATGGCGTCTGGCCACTCGGCGGCGGGAATCGACGCCCACTTCTCCTGGTTGCCGTAGATCAGCATGAGGTACTTCATCTGCGTTGCCTCTCCTTCGCGCGCCCCGGTGGCGCGGTCTCACCAGTGAGTCGGAGCGGACTGGCCGCTCTCGACACGGTTCGCGCGGGCGGCACACCTTCAGGTATGCTTCACAGGCTGCTTCAGTCCTGGTTGGCTTGACACGATTGTGCCTGTCTGCCACCGGGTGAGGCACCGTCAGACTCTACCAATCCGATTAATGGAGGCAGTCGTGGCTTCCGTCTGCGACGTTTGCGGCAAGGGGCCGGGCTTCGGCAACAACGTGTCGCACTCGCACACCCGCACCCGCCGTCGCTGGAACCCGAACATCCAGACGGTTCGGGCCATCGTGTCAGGCACGCCCAAGCGGCTGAACGTCTGCACCTCCTGCATCAAGGCGGGCAAGGTCACTCGCTAGGCCACGCCTAGCGCAGTCACGAGCCGACGCGCCAGCCGGAACACCGGTGCTGGCGCGCCGGCTCTTTGTATGCCTGAAATCGCAGCGCGTTGCATGCCTGAAAGTACCGTGCGTGCAGTCAGGCGAAGTGCTGCCAGCCGCCCGCACCCGCGTACGGCGCGCCATCTACCGTCACGCCTTTGCCGGCCCGGACCTCGCCGATGACCCGCCATCGCGGCGGCAGGGTGACCGACGGCGGGAAGGTCGCGACCAGCGAGTGGTCCTCCCCCCCGGTCAGCACCCAGGTCAAGGCCAGCAATGTGGCTTCGGACGTGGTGCGAGCATGGCCGCCGACCGCGAGCACTGACTCGGCGGCCGCGACGAGCGAGCCCGTTTCCAGCGCGGCGCTGCGGATTTCCACCTGGACGCCGCTCGCGTCGGCCACATGGCCGATGTCGGCGATCAGGCCGTCGCTAACGTCGATCATCGCGGTCGCGCCGAGCAGCGCAGCCTCTGGTCCGGCGTCGTAGGGCGGGACCGGGCGCAGGTGTGCGGACACGAGATCCAGGGGCGTCGGCGCGCTGGCTGACAGCGGGCCGGCCGATGCCGGCTCCGGCACACGTGCGGAGCCTGCAGATGCTGAGTCCCGCGCGCCGGTAACTCCGGCAAGGCCGCCCCTGAGCAGTGCCAGGCCGGCCGCGGAGTAGCCGAGCGGGCCGGCCAAGGCGACCCGGTCGCCGGGACGAGCGCCGGAGCGGAGCACGGGGGCACGGCCTTCGAGGTCGCCGAGCGCGGTCACCGACAGGGTCACGAGCTCCGCGCTGGCCGTGTCGCCGCCCACCACGCCGGCTCCGGCCCGGGTTGCCTCCGCTGCCAGGCCGTCGGCGAGGCCGGTCGCCCAGCTGGCGGGCAGCGTGCCGGGGGCGGCGAGGGCGATAAGCAGCGCGGTGTTCACCGCGCCCATGGCCGCGATGTCCGCCAGGCTGCGCGCGGCCGACTTCACCCCGATGTCGTAAGCCGAGGCCCAGTCGAGCAGGAAGTGCCTGCCCTCAATGAGCATGTCCACCGCCGCTACCACGCTGCCGGACGGGGTAGTCACCACGGCCGCGTCGTCGCCGATGCCGACCGACGTCAGCGGGCCGGCGGGCATCCGCCGCTTGAGCGCGCCGATGACCCCCCACTCGCCTAGGTCCGCGACGGACCGGTCTGAATCAGCGATGTCCGCCTCCGCACGCCAAGCCATCTGTCAGCAACGCCCAAGCCTAATAACAGTTAACGGGTCTGCCGTGCGCGGACCCGGAGTGCGGTGACGTCGGCAGGTGAGCACTCCTCAGCCAACCCGCTGCCGTCCTTCCGGGGATGCCGCCTTGGCAGCACGTCACGTGCGGGAAACAGCCTCCGCCCCCGGCACACGGCCTGGCTAGCGGGGCAGGCCTTCGAGGGCTACGTAGGCGTCGCTGACCAGGTCTTCCGCGTCCTCTAGGCCGATGGAGAAGCGGACCGCGCCCGGATCGATGCCGGCCGCGGCGAGGGCGCGGTCGTCGAGCTGGCGGTGTGTTGTCGAGGCGACGTGCGACGCCAGCGTGCGGGTGCCGCCGAGGGACGCGGCGGCGGCGGCCAGCCGGAGCTTACTGGCCAGCGCCATCCCGGCCGCGCGGCCGCCGAAGGGGGTGACCGTGACAATCGCGCCGAACCTGACCCCCTCAGGTCCGACGTCGAACTGCCGCCTGGCCAGTTCGTGACCCGGATGCGTGGGCAGGCCCGGGTAGTCGACGTACGCGACGGCCGGATGCCTGGCCAGCGTGGCCGCGAACACCGATGCCGTGGCGCACTGACGGCGGACCCGGACCGGCAGCGTCTCAAGGCCGCGCCGGAGCTGGAACGCGTCGTCGGGCGACAGTGACCCGCCGGTATCGATCCTGGTGCCGCGAATCTGGCTGATCAGCTCAAGCGACCCGGTGACCACGCCGCCGGTAACGTCGGAGTGGCCGCCGATGTACTTGGTCGCCGAGTGCACCACCAGGTCCGCGCCATGCTCAAGCGGGCGGCAGATCACCGGAGGGGCGAGCGTCGAGTCGATGACCAGCAGCGCTCCCTGCTCGTGCGCGATTTCGCCCAGCCGCCGGATGTCGGCCACCGTAGTCGTCGGGTTCGCGATCGTCTCAGCGAAGATGATCCGCGTCGCGGGCCGCATCGCCGCGCGGACGTCATCGAGACGGGTGATGTTGACGAAGTCGGTTTCCACACCGAACCTGCTCAGCACGTTCCGCAGCAGGCTGTACGTGCCGCCGTAGAGGGCCGCGGAGGCCACCACGTGCGCGCCGGTCCGAGCGAACGCCCAGAAAACGCCCGAAATCGCCGCCATCCCCGTGGCGAACCCCTGGGCGGCCGGCCAGCGCGGCAGGTTGGCCCCCTCGAGGGCAGCGACCGCACGGGCGAACGCGTCCACCGTCGGGTTATCGATCCGGCTGTAGCTGTAGCCGGGTACCTGATCGCCGAGCACGGCCGCGTACTCCTGCGCGGAGGAGAACGCGAACGACGCCGTGCGGTAGATCGGAGTGCCGAGCGGCCGCTGCGCGGTCTCCGGCGGCGGTGGCAGGTGGACCGCCCTGGTGTTCTCCCCAAGCTGCCTGCGGGCTATCTCCACGAACAAGACTCCATGAACGTTAATGTTCCCCCGACCGACAACCGTAGCGAAGACCTTCGCAGCGCGGAGGGCGGCGCGCTCTGTGCGCCGCTCCCCGTAATACTCCGTACCACTCGGGTTTCGCCGAACGGGACGCCAGCACCGTCGCCGCGTCGCCGACCGGCAGGTTGCCGGAGATGACCGCGGCGACCACCTCGGTGATCGGCATCTCCACCCCGTGCTTGCGGGCCAGTTCGAGCACCGGTGCGCAGGACGCCACGCCCTCGGCGGTCTGGCTGGTCACCTCCTTGGCCTGCGCCGGGTTCATGCCCTGACCGAGGTACTGGCCGAACCGCCGGTTCCGCGACAGCGGTGAGCTGCACGTCGCGACCAGGTCGCCCATCCCCGCAAGGCCGGCGAACGTCCGCGGATCCGCGCCCATCGCCTCACCGAGCCGCGCCATCTCCGCCAGGCCGCGGGTGATGAGGGTCGCCTTGGTGTTGTCGCCGAGGCCGAGCGCGACAGCGATACCGATGGCCAGGGCGACGACGTTCTTCACGGCGCCGCCGAGCTCGCAGCCAATGACGTCGGTGTTCCAGTACGGCCGGAAGTACCCGGTGTGGCAGGCCCCCTGCAACTGCCGTGCGCTGTGCTCGTCGGTGCAGGCCACCACGGACGCGGCGATCTGCCGCTCGGCGATCTCCCGGGCCAGGTTCGGCCCGGAGACCACCGCGACCCGGTCCGGCGGCGCGTCGAGCACCTCCGCGATGACCTCGCTCATCCGCTCGCAGCTGCCGAGTTCGATGCCCTTGATCAGGGATACCAGCAGCGCCTGGGGCGGGATGAGCGGCGCCCAGTCGACCAGGCAGGACCGCAGCGTCTGCGCCGTGACCGCGAGGACCACGAGGTTGGCGCCGGGCAGCGCCTCCGCCACATCGCTCGTCGCGGTGAGCGCGGGCGGCAGTGAGATCCCCGGCAGGTACTTCGGGTTCTCATGCGCGGTGGTGACCGCGTGCGCGACCTCGGGGCTGCGCGCCCACAGCGTCACCGGGGTCCCGGCGTCGCTGAGGACCTGCGCGAACGTGGTGCCCCACGACCCCGCGCCAAGTACGGCCGCCTTCATCAGCCGCCCGCCTTCATGAGCCGCCACCCTCTCCTGCCGCTAGCGTCGTCACGCCTGGCCGGCCTCGGTGCTGCCCGGTGGCCGCTCGGTTCGCTCGCTCCGGGCGCGCGACGGGGCGGACGGAAGGGAGCCACGGTCCGTTCTGGCGCCAAGCGACGGGTCCCACGGGGATGCTGGCGGCTGCTCCTGCCGCAGTTCCGCGACGAGGGCGGTTACTTCGCTCATGATCGCCTCGGTGGCGGCGCGCAGCGCCTTCGCCGAGGTGTGCTTGCCGGCCCACTCCGACAGGTCAACCGGCTTGCCGGCTACCGTACGCACGGTCCCGCGCGGGAAGAAGCGGAACTTCGAGGAGCCGTAGGGGAGGATCTCTTGGGTGCCCCAGTGCGCGACCGGAATCACTGGCACACCGGTCGCCAGCGCCAGCCTGGCGACGCCGGTCTTCGCGACCATCGGCCACAGCTCAGGGTCGCGAGTGGCGGTCGACTCGGGGTAGATGATCACGGCGGCGCCCTCGCTCAGCGCCTGCTCGGCCTGCCTGAGCACCAGTGCGGCGTCCGCCGCGCCGCGGCGTACCGGGAGCTGGCCAGCCTTGTGCAGGAACCAGCCGATGAACTTCACCCGGAACATGCTGTCCTTGATCATGTAGGTCGGGTAGCGACCGGAAGCGTGGAAGAACAGCGCGTCAGTCCCCCAGTCCAGGTAGGACAGATGGTTCGGGGCGAGGATGACCGGACCCTTCCGGGGAATGTTCTCCCGGCCTTCCCACTTGTTCCTGACGATCAGGTGCAAAAGAGGTCGCAGCACGATGACGGAGATCAGCCGCCACGTGGGCGAGTAAGACTTGCTCATCGGGGAGGCCTTCCCATGGTCGGTTCCGCAACTTCATGCTCCCAAGTCTGCCGGTGGCCGGCTAGATGACGGATGCTGCCAGTGTGGGCGCTGCCCGCGATGGCTGGACAGTTCTGCTGCCAGTCAAAGTACTCGCCCGGGCCAAGTCACGGCTCGCGGTGCTGGCCGGCGCGCGCCGCTGCGAGCTGGCGCTTGCCCTCGCGTCGGACACCGTTTCCGCGGTTGTCGCCTGCCCCGAGGTCGCCCGGGTAATCGTGATCACATCCGATCGGCTCGCCGCGCCGCGGCTGTCGGCCCTCGGCGCGGTTGTCGTGGCGGACATCGCCGCGAACCTGCAGGACGCCGGACTGGACGGGCCGGGCGGACTTGGCACCCTGAGCGAGGCGGAGATCGGCAGCCAGGACGGGCTCAACGCTGCGCTGCGGCACGGGGCGGCCGTTGCGGCGCGACGCTGGCCGGGCACTGGGCTCGCCGCCCTGACCGCCGACCTGCCTGCGCTGCGGCCGGCCGAGCTCAGCGCGGCGCTGCGCGCGGCGCACGCCGCGACCACCGGGATGGCCGCGACCACCGGGACGGGAAGCGACGGCAGGGCCGACCGGGGCACGGGGCGCTCAGCGTTCGTGCCCGACGCGGCCGGGGTGGGCACGACGCTGTACGCGGTGGCGCCCGGCGAAGAGTTCAGGCCCGACTTCGGCGGGGCATCGCGGATACGGCACGCGGCAGGAGGCGCGATCGAACTCGTCCTCGGCGACGCACCGGGAATCCGCCAGGATGTGGACACCCCAGCCGACCTCCGCGCGGCGATAGCACTCGGCGCCGGATACCGGACTGTCGCCCTGGCGGCCGAACTCCTCGCGGGTTCAGATATGGACGACCGGGCAGGTCAAAGTCCGCGTGATCCCCTCCACGGCCTGGATCTGGGTCGCGACCAGCTTGCCTAGCTCGTCCACGTTCTCGGCGCGGGCGCGCACGATGACGTCATAAGGGCCGGTGACATCCTCCGCCTGCGTGACTCCGGAGATCTCACCGATCTTCCGGGCCACGTCGGCGGCTTTGCCGACCTCCGTCTGGACGAGGATGTATGCCTGCACCATGGCGTCCTCCTCCGGACAGCGTACGGGTGCCGCCCGGAACTGTCACGCTACAGCAATGGTCCAGACCTGTTTCAGCCTGGTAGGCGTTTTTTACGCCGAATGTGTAAATCCGCGCGTTCCCGAGGTCGCTTACCGGGATGTTACGGCGGGTCAACCGGTTCCGCGCTGGCCAGCGGCTACGATCTTCGGGTTGACTTGAGCTGCGGAGGTGCTGCATGGGTTCGGTGCGCAAGGTGCGGGTCGCCGTCGTGTTCGGGGGGCGCAGCGCCGAGCACGCTGTGTCCTGCGCCAGTGCCGGGCTCGTGCTCGGCGCCCTCGACCGCGATCGGTACGACGTCGTGCCGGTTGGCATCGCGCGCGACGGACGGTGGGTGCTGACCTCCGATGACCCCGCGCGACTGGCCCTCAGTGCCGGCTCGGTGCCGTCCGTTGAGGCCGTCGCGACGCCGGGCGTCTCGGTGACGCCGGCCGCGGGGCCCGGCGGCGGAGCGCTCGTGTTCAGCGGGCCGGCCTCGGTGCCGCCCGAGCTCGGCGAAGTCGATCTGGTGCTCCCGTTGCTGCACGGGACGTACGGGGAAGACGGGACCATCCAGGGGCTGCTCGAAATGGCCGGGATCCGGTACGCGGGAGCAGGGGTGCTGGCCAGCGCCGCCGGCATGGACAAGGAGTACATGAAGCTGCTGTTCGCCGCGCGCGGGCTGCCCATCGGCCGCTACGCGGTGGTCCGCGACCGTGACTGGGGAACGTCGGCGACCTCGGCGGAGCGCAAGCGGGTGTACGACGAGATCTCGGAGCTTGGCTGGCCGGTCTTCGTCAAGCCGGCCAGGGGCGGCTCGTCGATCGGCACAACGTGCGTGCCGGGTCCTGAGGATCTTGACGCGGCCATCGAGGAAGCCCGGCGCTACGACCGGAAGGTGCTCGTCGAAGCGGCGATTACCGGGGTCGAGGTGGAATGCGCCGTGCTCGAAGGGGTGGACGGCAGGCCGCCGGAGGCGAGCGTGCCGGGGCAGATCGTGGTCGACCCGCACTCCACGTGGTACGACTTCGAGGCCAAGTACCTGGCAGCCCAGTCGCGGATGGAGATCCCCGCGCCAATCCCGGCCGAGGCCGCGGAGCGGGTGCGGGCCCTGGCGTGCGACGCGTTCGACGCGATCGGGTGCGAAGGGCTCGCCCGCGTTGACTTCTTCTACACCACGGGCGGCGAGGTCGTGGTGAACGAGATCAACACCATGCCGGGGATGACACCGACGTCGGGCTTCCCGCTGATGTGGGCAGCGACCGGACTGCCGCTGCCCGCGCTCATCGACCGGATCATCACTACCGCGCTGGCCAAGCCGAACGGGCCGCGCTAACCGGCTCGCCGGTCAGATCTTGAACGTCTGGGTGAGCGGGAAGGTCTTGAGGACCTTTCCGTTCTCCCGCACGTACACCGGCGGGCGCCCGCTGGGGAAGATGACCGTCAGCTCCGTGTACTGGCGGTCGCCGGGGTGACCCTTCAGCGCGGCCGGCTCCCACAGCGTGACAAGCGCCGGGTAGTCAATGATCTTGCCGTCGGCACAGTTGGGCGTGCAGTTGTTCTCCCAGAGGGTGCCGTAGCCGCTCGCCAGGTGCGAGGTCCAGCTGGTCCAGTGCTGGCCCTTCAGCCCGATACCAGCATCGGCGCAGGTCAGCACATAAGTAGACGGTTCCGCAACGGGCTTGAAGTTGCAGTTCAGCACAACATAGACCAGCGGCTTCGCCGGGGCGGCTTGCGCGATGCCGACGCTGGCACTGCCGGCGGCGGGGGTGGTAGTGGCGTTCGCGGGCAGTGTCAGCGCAACGCCCGCGGCAAGACCGCCGACCGCCAGCACGGCAGCGGCGAGAGCGCCGATCGCGGTGCGTCCGTTCTTCATGGGGTCCCCCCTCCCAGGTTCGTGAGTGCAACTCACATGAGTAGGGACGCTCGTTAACGACGGACGGTTGCCAACGCTCATGAAACGGGCGAAGGCATGGAGAACGTGCTCCCCATGCCGCCGCCCGTGGAAATGCTGCCTTGATGCCGGCCGGCGGCCTGCATCAAGGCTTCGCGCGTTGGCGCCGCGCTACTACTTCTTCTTGGCGCCGGCCTTGGCGACGGGCTTCTTCTCGTCCATCTTCCCGCCGTTGTTGACCAGGGCCTTGAAGTCCGCACCGGCCCGGAACTTCGGCACCGAGGACGCGGCCACGTGAATCTCGGCGCCGGTCGCGGGGTTGCGCGCCGTGCGGGCGGGACGCTCGCTCTTCTCGAAAACGCCGAAACCGGTGATCGCGACCTTGTCGCCGCTTGCCACGGCGGACTGGATGGTCTCGAGGACTGCGTTCAGCGCCTCGGTCGCGGACTTCTTGTCCCCTAGACGACCAGAGAGCGCGTCAACTAGATCACGCTTGTTCATCTCTCACTCCTGCGTTCCCCCACGGGAGGCCGCGCTTGTGGCTGCTCGCCTGGGTCGCGACCCCTGACCAGCCCGAAATTAGGCGATCAAACGCTGCCGCACAATAACCCTGGAGAAATTTGCCGGCGTGTCGGGCGTTTTCCGCGACTTTCTTTCGGAGCGCACCCGACATGTCCGGAAATTTCCACCGGGCTAGCCGGCTAGACCACAGCGGGCTTCCAGGACGGCCGGGACGCCTCGTAAGCGGCGATCGCGTCTTCGTGGCGCAGGGTCAGGCCGATGTCGTCGAGGCCCTCCATGAGCCGCCAGCGGGTGTAGTCGTCGATCTGGAAGGGCTGAACGAGGGGCTCGGCGAGACCGCCGCCGCTCACCCGGACCTCGCGCGCGCCTAGGTCCACGGTCACCTCGCCGGCGGGCTCCGCCTCGGCGGCGTCCTGGATCAGTGCCACGACCTTCTCCGGCAGCACCACCGGGAGCAGGCCGGCCTTGGTGGCGTTGGTCCGGAAGATGTCACCGAACCGCGGCGCGATCACCGCCCGGAAGCCGTAGTCGAGCAGCGCCCAGACGGCATGCTCCCGGGACGACCCGGTGCCGAAGTCGGTGCCCGCCACGAGGATCGTGGCGCCCGCGTACTTGGGGTTGTTCAGGACGAACGACGGGTCCTCACGCCAGGCCGCGAACAGCCCGTCGGCGAACCCGTCACGGGTGACCCGCTTCAGGTACACGGCGGGGATGATCTGGTCGGTGTCCACGTTGGTGCGCCGCAGCGGCAGGGCCAGCCCGGTGTGCGTGACGAATGGTTCCATGTGGTCCAGGTCTCCTTACAGGTCGGCGGGGGCGGCCAGGTGGCCCGTGACGGCGGTAGCGGCGGCAACGGCCGGCGACACCAGGTGAGTGCGCCCGCCCTTGCCCTGGCGGCCCTCGAAGTTCCTGTTGGACGTCGAGGCGGAGCGCTCGCCCGGCTTGAGCGTGTCCGGGTTCATGCCCAGGCACATCGAGCAGCCGGCCGAGCGCCACTCGGCCCCCGCCGCGGTGAACACGCTGTTCAGCCCTTCGGCCTCGGCCTGCGCGCGAACCTGCATCGATCCCGGGACGACCAGCATCCGGACGCCGGACGCGACCTTCCGGCCGCGGATCACGTCGGCCGCGGCGCGCAGGTCCTCGATCCGCCCGTTGGTGCAGGAGCCGACGAACACGGTGTCCACGGCGATCTCACGCAGCGGGGTACCCGCGGTCAGGCCCATGTAGGTGAGGGCGCGCTCGGTGCTGTTCGGGTCCTTGGTCTCCCCCGGGGCGGGTACGGACGCGCCGAGCGGGAGCGCCTGGCCGGGGTTGGTGCCCCAGGTGACGTACGGCGTCAGGGTGGTCGCGTCGACGGTGACCTCACGGTCGTACACCGCGCCCTCGTCGGTCGGCAGGCTCCGCCAGTACTCGACCGCCGCGTCCCAGTCCGCGCCCTGCGGCGCGTTCGGCCGCCCGCGCAGGTACTCGAACGTGGTCTCGTCCGGGGCGATCAGCCCGGCCCGCGCGCCGGCCTCGATGGACATGTTGCAGACGGTCAGGCGGCCCTCCATCGACAGCGACCTGATCGCCTCGCCGCGGTACTCCACGATGTAGCCCTGGCCGCCGCCGGTGCCGATCTGGGCGATGATCGCGAGGATCAGGTCCTTGGCGGTGACGCCCTCAGGCAGCGCGCCCGTCACGTTGATGGCCATGGTCTTCGGCTTGATCTGCGGCAGCGTCTGGGTGGCGAGCACGTGCTCGACCTCGCTCGTGCCGATGCCGAATGCCAGCGCGCCGAAGGCGCCGTGGGTCGAGGTGTGCGAGTCGCCGCAGACGATCGTCATCCCCGGCTGGGTCAGGCCGAGCTGCGGGCCGATCACGTGCACGATGCCCTGCCCGGCGTCGCCCATCGGGTGCAGCCGGACGCCGAACTCGGCGGTGTTCTTCCGCAGCGCCTCGACCTGCCTGCGCGAGACCGGATCGGTGACCGGGCTGTCCGGGCCGGTCAGCGGCACGCCCGGGCCGGTAATGCCGGTCGTCGGAACGTTGTGGTCCTCGGTGGCGATCGTCAGGTCAGGCCGGCGGACCTTCCGCCCCGCCGCGCGCAGGCCGTCGAAGGCCTGCGGGCTGGTCACCTCGTGCACCAGGTGCAGGTCGATGAAGAGCAGGTCAGGCTCGCCTTCGGAGCTGCGCACGACGTGTGCGTCCCAGATCTTCTCCGCGAGCGTGCGAGGTGCGCTGCTCATGCGGTATCTCCTTACCAGTCGCTGGTCTTGCTGCCTTGACTTGCATCTCACGATTTGAGACGGCAGTATCAGTACATGAACAATACTACCGTCAGCGGCCGCGCCCCGTCCGGCCGCCCCCACGCAAATCTCACGATCTGAGACGGTGGTATCAGAACATGGACAACCCTAACATCGCTGCCAACGGTCTCGGCAGCGGCGTCGGCGTGCTCGACAAGGCCGTTTCGGTGCTCGCCGCCGTGGAGAGCGGCCCGGCCACGCTGGCCCAGCTCGTCACGGCGACCGGACTCGCCAGGCCCACCACGCACCGGATCGCCGTCGCCCTCGAGCACCACCGGCTGCTCGCACGGGACGTGCAGGGCCGGTTCGTGCTCGGCCCCCGGGTCGTGGAGCTCGCCTCGGCGGCGGGCGAAGACCGGCTGCTCGCCGTGGCCCAGCCGGTGCTGATCCAGCTGCGGGACAGCACCGGCGAGAGCGCCCAGCTCTACCGCAGGCAGGCCGACGTCCGGGTTTGCGTGGCCGCCGCCGAGCGGGCGAGCGGGCTGCGCGATACCGTCCCGATCGGCGCGGCGCTGCCGATGACCGCAGGGTCGGCCGCGCAGGTGCTGCTCGCCTGGGAGGAGGGCGAGCGGATGCACCGCGGGCTGCGGGGGGCGAAGTTCACCGCCGCGACGCTGGCCGGCGTCCGCCGCCGGGGCTGGGCCGCGAGCGCGGCCGAGCGGGAGCCCGGCGTGGCGTCCGTCTCCGCTCCGGTGCGTGGCGGCGGCGGCAAGGTACTCGCCGCTATCTCGGTATCCGGGCCGATCGAACGGCTGACCCGGTCCCCCGGCCGGCTGCACGCCGCCGCCGTTGTCGCGGCCGGCGAAAAGATCAGCGACCTGCTCCGCGCCGAGGCCAGCCAGCACGCCTAGCGCGCCTCGTGACGTTTAGCCGGCGGGCGGGGAGTTACACCGGTACGTTCGAGAGAAGGGTGATGAACAACTGGCACACAACCAGCACCCTCGTGTTGACGGCACCTCAACAGCATCACAAACAACAAAAGTCTAAAAACTTCACGAACGAGATAAAAGTCCGGGGATCGCCCGGTCCTTGGTCCTACCGCTCTCTTGCCTCGCAGTTCTAGCGTGGGAGACGAGGCGCAATAGCCCGCCATGCAAAAGAGGGGTGCCGAGATGACAAGGACCCGCCCATGAAAGTGGCCGTCGTAAAGGAGAACGCGCCCGGCGAACGGCGCGTCGCCCTGGTCCCGGAGACCGTGCCGCGGCTAGCCCAGGCCGGTCTTGAGGTTCTGGTCGAGGAGGGCGCAGGCGAG
>Ga0123355_10007343_pt1 | contig 16503 bp, 15 predicted proteins | sample TergutEmb28metaG_3_FD_89872 | JGI IMG/M metagenome (GOLD analysis project Ga0123355, IMG submission 89872) | Embiratermes neotenicus P1 segment gut microbial communities from Petit-Saut dam, French Guiana - Emb289 P1 | ecosystem: Host-associated > Arthropoda: Insects > Digestive system > Gut ...
CGCTTCGTCTGCATACGAAGCGCAGCAACCACAGCAGCTACAGCAAGAGTTTGAGAGGTTGGAGTTTGGCGGCATTGATTGGCTTGTGCTTGATGAAGAGGAAAACAAGGTGTTTCTGCTTAGCGAGTTTTCTTTATTTGACCGGACATATAATACGGAACTTATGCCGATAACATGGGAAACCAGCGCGATGCGAAGCTATCTGAATAATGAGTTTTTCTATCGCTTCAGTCCTGAAGAAAGAGCGCGCATAGCCGAAACAAGGGTCATTAACGATTATGTAATGGCTTCGCGTGGCGGTCTTTCGTTTTTTGGAGTCAGCACTTGGCCTGTTCCCGCAGGTAACGATACGGATGACAGGATATTTTTGCTCAGCAGTGATGAAGTAAGAAAATATTTTGCAGATAATTCCGCTCGTGTGGTGAGAAGATTAGATGACGATCCATGGCTTCCGGGTGAGGATTGGGTGTGGGCATTGAGGTCTCCCGGTATTAACAATTTCCAGACTCTGGCGGTTGTTCCCACAGGTGCTTACCTCGGCTATCCCATATTTTTCAATTTTGGAGTCCGCCCAGCTTTGTGGCTATATACGAGTTACCATCTTGAGCATGAGTGATTATCATTTCTTTTAAATTTTGCAAGTAAGTACTGTGGGAGTTTAATACTATGAAAAGAAATATCTTCACAAAATCTATGCTGCGGCAACCTGTTAGAAGTGCATTACTTGCTCTGCTTCTGATTGTCTCCGCGTTTTCATTTGTTATGCGAAGTGTGGAATACATTGTTATCAGTGAGCAAATAAACGAAATCAGCGGATTTTTCCGCCCGGTAGGATTTTTGGGGCATGCAGGAGAGGAAATGACCGATGTGCGTGAGAGTGCTGATATTGTTTTAGGCAGCCCCTATGTGGAATTTGATGACCGTCGGCGCTTGATAGAAGCTGTGCTTTTGGATATGCCGAACACCGGTTCTATCGGGAGTTTAAGAGGTATGGTTGGCCGTGCCGTGGTAACACCGGAAGATGCATTTTTTTACGGAACACTGACAGATATCCGGCATGGCGGACATAATCCATATGTAGTACTAACTATAGATGTAGATGATGTTATGATTGGCTACCCTGAGCATGTAAGTGAGGGGAAACCTCTCGAAGTCCATTATTTTATGGATTTAAGCGAAATACAAACAGGCCTGACGGCAATAGATAGTATGATAGTTGGTGAACGCTATTTTCTGCGCGGTGTATTTTACAGTAACTGGTTAGCACTTGAGAGCGGAAGTTCGATTCCATTCCGTGATGTATTTGTAATGCATCCTCTAAGTGAGGTTGCATATACTTATCCTTTTGGACATGAGCGTGTTTTTCCCAGAGATGGAGTATGGTATGTGTCAGCACCGTTTGGCGAGCCTCTTAATCTGCTTATCCCCGGACTTGAAAATCTCTATGATGAGCTGCACTGGACCAGATTTAGCCTGAGTAAAATCAGGCTGAAAACAACAGAGGATATGGCATTTATTCCATTGATGCAGCCGCAAAGCGGAGCTAGAGGGATACTTACCGAGGGGCGCTGGATTAACAGGGAAGATAATGAGCAGTCGCGTCCGGTTGCGGCGGTACATGCGGTCTTTGCAGAAATGCGCGGACTTTCGGTAGGTGACACATTACGCATAGGCATCCCACCGGAGCAGCGGCTTTTTGGAAGTACCGGTTATTGGGGTGATGGTTATTTGGATATGGCTGTAATAGGTGAAGCTTTTGCTCCGTTTGCGCATATTCTAGAATTGGAGATAGTCGGTACATTCGATTTTGTAAATACTACTGGAGTGCTTGGAAGCCCTGCGGCAACTACTTTTGTATATATGCCTGACTCTGTTTTGCCGCCTGATGTTACTTTAGCTGAGTTTGAATTTCGGATAATGCAAAATCGTGTAGCCGTGACTGTCACGGCAGATGAAGGCTTTATCTCACCTGAATGGTATAGTTTTGTGCTAAATGATCCCAGGAACGCAGACGCCTTTGTGCTTGAAACCAGGGAAGCATTGGGAGAATTGGGATTCAGTATAGAATTTATGCCGGGCGTTGCCGGTGCGCAGGCATTTTGGGATACAGCAGAGTCAATCTTGCAGACAGTTGGATTTAATTTGATGCTATTTTCCGGTGTAGCTGCCTTAGTGTTGGTTTTGGCAGTGTTTCTGTATATACGTCAAAGGTGGAGAGACTATACCATATTGCGCGCGTTGGGCAATCCTGCACAAAAAACAAACAGGCAGCTCATTTCTGCGCTATTGCTCTTAGCACTGCCCGCAACGATTATAGGCGGTACCGCAGGTTGGATTGTAGCCCTAAACGAAGCAGCAAGAACCTTGGAAGCACTACCCGACATAGTACAAGCAGAAATCGGAATTTTATGGCTTTTTGTGCTTATATTTGCAGTGTTGGCAGGGATGTTCATAATAGCACTGTTCGGTGCATTAAAAATGAGCCGCAGCCCCATACTTGCAATGCTCCAAGGTGGGATAATAAACAGGGCAAAAGAAGGAGCAATAGCGAAAATTTCGGACTCTACCAACACGCAAGCACCAATAATACAAATATCTGAATTTGCAGCCGGACAGCCTGCCGAACAGACAAGGCAAACAAGTAGCAAAAAAAGTTATCAGTACAAGTTTATCTTCGAACACATATTCCGACAACGAATAAAAACACTGCTGGTAGTAGCAATCGCGCTATTTCTTCTGCTTGCGCTGGGTTATTTGCAAACAGCTATCGAAAGCACGGAGTCAGAGATTGATCATTTGTACAACACTACCATTGTAACGGGTGAAATCAGACAAGCAAACCTTTGGGATACTACGCCGGGGCGCTTTCATAACAATGTGATTAGGCCGCAGACAATAGAAAATGCCGCCCCTCTCGTAAAAAACGAGTTAGTTACGGCTTGTCATGAATTCTCTGTACTCATCGCAGCGAGCGAGGACGGCTCTTTGCCGGAAAATTGGGACATAATCGCCGGAATTAACATAGCGGCACATCTCACTGACAATATTGATGTCTTTGATACCCTTGTGGGCATCAGTGATTTGGAGCGTTTCGCGCGGATAAATTCACGCACGGCAGATGATGAATTTACAGGCTTTTCATGGGAAGCAAGTGAGGATGTAAGTTGGGTAACAAACTGGCATTTATATTCCGACGCTGATTTTCCGAGTATGCTGATAAATTTTGACCGGGGATTTTTTCCCGAAGATTTTGTGTTTACTGAGGATAGCCCCATTCCGATTATCATCTCCTATCACGTTATGGGATCTCGTGGTTATAAGCTTGGAGATACTATATATGTTGGTACTTCTACAATTTTGAGGTCATGGATATGGAATCACACACCTGCCGTGATAGTCGGCACACATAACCGCAACGTGTTTCCAAACCAAATAATAGGCGGCATACTGATGCCGGTTGAGGCTTTAGAAAGCATTGTTAGTGATGAGCTGAGATATATCTCAATGCGCTTTGAAATAGATCCAATGTATAATCGTGAAATAACACGAATTCAGGACGAAATCGCAGAAATTACAGATCGCGCAGATGCCGGCGATGTAGATTTAGGACTATTTTTAGATGATGAAGTGCTGCGCATGGTTGTAATTCCTATGGAGCAAAATTTATTACTGCTAAGACTTCTTTATCCTATAGCAATTGTGTTATCGGCAATCATAGGGTTTGGATTATCAGTGCTGCTAATGCTTCAGAATGCCAAAGTAGCCGCAATAATGAGAGTGCTTGGCACATCAAGAACAAAAGCCCGGATCATGCTATGTGTTGAGCAGATTATAGTATGTTTATTCGGGCTGGGTTTGGGCTTGTCATTGCTAACAGTTTTTGGCTGGGGGTTTGGTTTTGCTTCATCGCTCAGCCTGGCAGGAGTGTATTTTACAGTAGCTGCGGCAGGTACAGTTGTGGGAGCTGTCGTTGTGACAAATAAAGCACCGCTTGAGCTTTTACAGGTCAAAGAATAGCGAAATGGAGGATGCGGTATGCTAAATATTGAAAATGTCAGCTATGCTTATAAAAACAGCGACAGGGATGTGTTAAAAGGCGTTTCGGCTTATTTTAAAGCTGGGAAACTTCAATCTATAATTGGGCCATCCGGTAGCGGCAAGACAACACTACTTTCTATTATGGCAGGGCTTGACAGACCGAAATCAGGCATTGTTACTATTGACGGAGACAATCTTGCCACGATGGATTTAGATATGTACCGCCGTGAGCGAATATCAATGATATTTCAGGCCTTTCAGCTTTTCCCATTGCAGACAGCGGTAGAAAACGTATGCTATCCTATGGAGTTAAACGGTATGGAGCGTAAAAAAGCTGCAATTCGTGCGAAAGAATTGCTCGAGAGTGTGAGTATAGATAAGAGTAAACACAAAAGCTATCCTGCCAACTTATCCGGCGGAGAGCAGCAGCGTGTGGCGATTGCCAGAGCTTTATCTTCCGGCGCAAGGGTTATATTGGCAGATGAGCCGACCGGGAATTTGGATAAGAAAAACGGCGATGCAGTAGTCTCAATATTAAGAGGACTTGCACATAAGGACGGCTACTGTGTTATAGTAGTTACCCACAATTTGGAAATAGCAGAAGCATCCGATGTGGTGTTTCGTATGTCTGATGGGATGCTTGTCGGTTAAAAAATGTCCTTGAGATATTTTGTGACGTACTTGTTCCGAACCAAATGGCACGATGGGGCTATCGCTCACGATTTTTCAAAATCGTTTTGCGACAGCCCCTGTTTTTTACCTATTCATATGTAAAAGCAAATTAACTATTGACAAAATGAATCATGGTTCATATAATGAATGTGAACCGTGATTCATTTTTATGAATTACTATTCATTTCGAAAAGAGGTGAGCACATGCCAAAGGAAACATTTCTCCGGCTACGGGACGAAAAACAAGAAAGCATTGTACGCGCGGCGATCCATGAATTCGTCGAACATGGCTTCGAGCGTGCGAAAATCGGAGTTATTGCCAAACAAGCTAACGTAGCGACAGGGAGCATTTATCAATATTTCGAGGACAAGCGAGAACTATTCGTCTATTGCGCTCAGTGGAGCCTTGACCTATTTATGAAAAAACTGGATAGTCGGGCAGACGTAAAAAACATGGACATCTTTGAATATTTCCAAGACAGTCTCTTCAAAGCGGAAGTGATTAGCGAAGAGCGAGAACTGGTGCAGTTTCTCCAAACTGTCTCTCGAGAACCCGACTTGATGGACGATTCCATGAAAGCGATGTACGACATCAGCAACGACTACATCAAAGCCCTGATTCAAAACAGCAAAGATAGGGGCCTCGTGCGAACCGATATCGACAACGAAATTTTGATGGAATATTTCATCGCAGTGACGGAACGATTCCGAATGCGTTGGGTGGAACGGAGCGTAGATTTCCTGAATATGGACGCTCAAAAACCGGATATACAAGCAGAAGTCAAACAAATGCTGGAACTTTTAAAAAAAGGAATGGGGGGGTAATATGTTTTTATCTGTATCGGATCTTACCAAGAGTTATCACAACGGAACGACGACCCATGTACTCAAAGGCGTGGGCATGGAGCTGGATAAAGGACAGATTGGGGTAATCCTTGGACCTTCCGGCTCCGGCAAATCCACGCTGATGAACATCATCGGCGGCATAGACAGGGCAGATGGCGGAACTGTTACGATAGACAGCGCGCTAATCAGCGACCTCGACGATGACGCGCTGGTCGAATATCGCCGCGAGAGCGTGGGCTTTGTGTTCCAATTTTATAACCTCGTACCTAACCTAACCGTGGCGGAGAACATTGAGCTGGTGGCTAATATCAGCAAACAGCCCTTTCCGATGGATGAAGTGCTTGAAGCTGTTGGGATTTTGGAGAAGAAAAACCGATTCCCTCGTGAGCTCTCCGGTGGAGAACAGCAACGGGTTTCCATCGCCCGAGCCATCGTGAAAAACCCAAAACTCCTCCTCTGCGACGAGCCGACCGGCGCGCTGGACTATGAGACTTCCCGAGATGTGCTGTCTCTGCTTCAGAAGGTAAACGCGCAGTTTGGCACAACTATTTTGATGATTACCCATAACAGTGCCATCGCCGGCATGGCGCACGCCGTCTTTCGTCTTCGGAGCGGTGAAGTTGTGGAAGCAGTGCAAAACACTAATCTTGTTCCGGCGGAAAGGATTGAGTGGTGATGGCGCTCAGAAAGCGAACATGGCGTATTCTCACAGAGAGCAAGGGGCGTTATATTGGCGTTTTGATCTTGATTCTTCTTGGCAGTTTTATCTTCGTCGCCGCCTCGGGTCTCGCCGTCAATCTGGGGAACTTGGTGGGAGGCTTTGCAACGGAGCACTTGCAGGAAGATGTCTCCTTCTCTACAGACCGCCCAATTGCAGATATTCCCGTGCTGGAGCAAAAGAGCGGTGCGTGGATTGATTCCTATCGTTTCTACGATGTCAACCTGTCTGATGGGCAGCCGCTACAACTAATCAGTCCGAGTACAAGAGTCAATCTACCGGCGGTAACTTCCGGGCGAGCTCTGGCTGAGCCGGGCGACCTTCTGCTGAATCCGGGCTTTATGGCGATGCACGATTTTGCCATCGGGGAGCAGGTTGAGATATACGGTCAAGCATTCACCATCGTCGGTACTATGGCTCTCCCTCATTACGTTTATCCTATCCGCTTTGTCCACGATGTATTACCGCCCAGCGGCTTCGGCATCGGGCTGATTTCCGAGACCGATTTCGAGCTTTTCCCGGATGCCACCCAAGTATATGCGGCGCGTTTTACAGACCGGGAGAACCTCACTGCACAGACGATGGCCCTACATAGGCTCCTCAACGCGGAGGGCTATTCCCTCTCCGGCTGGGTAGACGCGGAGAATAACAGGCGTATCCAGATGCCCTGGGCATCCATCACCGGGGCCGAGGCGATTGGACTACCCATGTCCAGTGCGATGTTCCTGCTCACTTGCCTCATTGTTGGCGTGGTAATTCGGCGTACGGTAAAGGCGGACAGCACCGTCATCGGCATGATGTACGCTCAGGGCTATCGCCGCAAAGAACTTCTCCGCCACTATTTGGCGTTACCCTTGTTGTTAGCGGTTGTCGGCGGACTGCTGGGTGTACTGTTGGCATTGCCTTTCATCAGACCCGCCGTGCATATGATGGTTCTATATTACAATGTGCCTCTGGCAGGTATTTCCCTTTCGCCTCTACACGCACTCATCGGTGTGTTGATGCCTGTGGTTTTTCTTGGGCTGGCGGCGTTCTTTGTCATACGCAAAGAGCTGAAAAAAACAGCCGGGGAATTGATGAAAGGAGACAACGGAGCGACCAAAGTCAATATTCTGGAGCGTTCGGTCAACCTGTCGCGCTTTTCATTTTCTGCAAAATTTCAACTGCGGGAGCAGATGCGAAGCATCCCACGACTACTGTTCCTGTTATTCGGCGTAACCGCCGCCTCCTTTTTGATGCTGGTTGGCTTCACAATCAACCACTCCATGAACGCGGTTCTGGGCGGCAGCACGGACGAGATGTTCAATTTCTCAATTGAATATTCCTTCAACGCCATACAGCAAGGCGAGATCCCGGAGGGCGCAGAACCCTTCAACGCTATCCACGTATTCCCCGAGGGCAGAGAAACCGCCCTGTTTTATGTTATGGGCATATTGCCGGATTCCAATGCTATCCTCCCGCGAGATGCGTCCGGAAATTTACTGCCAAGAAATCAAGTGACAATCACCTTCCCGCTGGCAAATCGCCTCAGCCTCCGACCGGGAGATACGATAACCTTCACAAACCGGATGGATGGTCAGTCCTACAGCTTGGTGATTGACGGCGTGGCACAGACTTACACCGGTCAGTTTATCTTCATGCCACTCGCCGAATTTAACTACATGATTGGCATGTCCTCCGACAGCTACTCCGGTCTCCTTGCTGAGCATGAGCTGGACATCGACCCCCGGCTCCTTGCGGGTCTCATGGATCTCCGCGAGGCGGGTGACGCGATGGATGACCTTGCGGGGGCTATGATGGCGATGATTGTCGCTGTGACAGTTGTGGCCGGACTCATCGGTATGGTGATTATTTTCCTCGTAACCTCCCTAATGATTGAGGAGAGCAGAAAGTCCATCTCGCTACTTAAGGTGTTTGGCTATCGGAATGGTGAAGTGACTAAGTTAATTTTAAGCAGCTCCACTTGGGTTGTCGTAGCGGGCTTTCTCCTTGGGATACCTGTGATGCTGTTGACCATGAGTGCTCTTTACGAATTTCTGGGCGAGATGATTAATCTTGTGCTACCTATGCTCCTCAGTCCGCTGCATGTCCTGATTAGTTTTCTCTTGATTTTGGCCGTCTATCTACTCACGAGGAAGTTCTGCGGTAGAAAGCTCGCCAAGGTATCTATGAGCGAGGCGCTTAAAGGTGGAGCGGAGTAGATTACTAGGGAGTTTTGTGAAGCGCTTGCGCTTGGAGTGAGTACTGTTTATTTTTTGCTCAAACATGGCGTCGAGCACCAAACGCACAAAAAACAAACAGTACTCACTCCAAGCCGCGCAGGCGAGCTTTTGGGTGGGTGTGAAATTTGCCCTCTTCGGTCGAAGGGGGTGGCTCTGCAAGAGTCGGGGGTTGTGTCGCGACAGTGAACGACAATTGGCTCGCCATCTGCTATAATGAAAACGTGAACTGCTATTCACATTTAAAATTGCAGGAGAACAAATGAAAACATTCAACGTCAAGATACTATACATCTACAAATTCATCGGTCAATGCTTGCCCATCTACGCTTTTTACGCAATTCTGTTTATGGAAAGAGGGCAATCGTTTACCGATGTAGCTGTGTTAATTGCACTGTGGAGTGCATTTGCAATAATATTTGAAATACCCGCCGGGATTCTGGCAGACAGATGGAACAGAAGAAATATGCTTACCATAGCAGCAGTGTTACAAGGTTTGTGCTTTATCATATGGCTCTTTTCCCATACGTTCATTATGTTTGCTCTTGGCTTTGTAGTCTGGGCTATTGCAGGAGCATTTACATCAGGAACAGAGGAAAGTCTCATTTATGATAACCTAAAGAGTGATGGGCGAGAAGAAGATTTTACTGAGGTCTACAGCAAAGCCGAGTTTTACGCCAACATAGGCATTATAGTCGGGGTGCTGCCGGCGGGAATTATCGCATACTTTACGAGCGTGGAATTAGTTGTACTGATATCTGTCGCAATATGTTTCGTAAATGTCGTATTTGCCTTGCAGATACGAGAGAAAAACTATTACTCTGAGCAAGCAAGTGAGAAACCGGAAGGTATTATTGACACATTTAAGAATGCCGGTGCGTTCATAAAAGGAAGCAGCATTGCGCTGACCGCCATAATATTTTTAGTGCTTTTTAGCAGCCTGGGCAATTATCTTGATGAATTTGATGCCTTCATAATAAGCGATCTTGGACTAAATCACATATGGATTACCGTTATCTTTGTTGTCAGATATGCTTTCGTTGCTTTGGGCGATGTTCTTGCTCCGATCGTGCAAAAAAGGGTTTCGTCCATTAAACAGATATTTATCTTGAGTGGATTAGCCTGTGTTTTTTTGGTAATCTTTGCCACAATATGGAGTCAGTTTGCATTACCGATTTTCGGACTTTCGGTTATGATAATGGCAATAGCGCAGATTTTGTTAATGAACTCTTTGCAAAACGAGATAAAAGAGGAAGGTCGAGCAACAGTGACATCTTTTATCAGTGTCGGGCAAAACTTGGTAATGATCTGCTTTAGCTTGATTTTCGCCCTGCTTGCCGGGATATTCGCATTACAGCAAGTCTACATCATCATCGCAATTTATGGTATTGTAGGCGGAGTGGGCTTTTATCTATTTTCCAAAGCAATAAAAATTAAGGCTCGATAGGCGAATAAACATGACACACCGTTGTCGTATTAGGTGTGCTACAATGGGAAAAAAGAAATGAGGAAAATATATATGGTCAAATCAAGATGCGGTATAGTTTGTGACCCGGTCAAATGCAAAGAAGCCTTTAAAGTTGATTGCCCGGGCTGTGTCGCAATGGACAAGCCCTTTTGGGGCGAATGCGATGTAAAAATCTGCTGTGAGGGCAGAGGCTTGGAGCATTGCGGATTGTGTGATAACTTCCCATGCGAAGTCCTAAAGAGTTATGCCTACAATGAGCAGCACGGCAATAACGGTGAAATGATAGAGCAATGCAAAAGATGGGCAATAGGAGAATAGGAGTAAAACGAATGATAAATTTTGTACCAAGCATCGGTTTCACCGGACAATGTGCCGAAGCTATAGACGTTTACACGAAGGCATTTAAGGCAACAGTTTTGGAAAAGGTCCTGTTCTCAGCCCCGGTTGCAAAGGAAAACGGCTACATTTGTGCCGAAGGCGAGGAAAACTATATTTACTACAGCGAGATTCTTATTGGGGAACAAGTTATCTCAATGGCCGATGACTCTATGAACATATTGGACAAAGATAATCCCGGACACACACGCCGACTGGGTCTTTTGATGCACTTTGACAGCCCCGATGATTTAAAGGCGGCTTGCGAGTTGCTGGCTGACGGCGGAAAAATCATTTCGCCTATCCACAGCACAACATATTGCTCTGCATATGTTATCGTTGAAGATAAGTTCGGTATTACTTGGGAACTCATGAGCGGATACGAGGAGTAAATTTCCCCTCTGTTATTCACTTACAATTGCTTTATAAATAAATGTTGACCGATTTTGTACACACATTTTCGGTCAACATTTATATTTGGGTATCTCTAAAAACTTACCGCCCATCATCCTGGTGCATCTTATTTATCCAAAGATGAATTTCTTGATTTTCTTATCCTCTGCCGATGGATTGAGCTTCAATATCTGCGCCCTTATTTTCTCAGCAGCTTCATCTGCATTGATTTTAGCCGCTTCTTCAAATACGCCGTCACCCCAGAATCGCCTTGTAGTGCAAAACACCGTAGATGCCATACCGTATTCCTCACCCGTCCGGGATACCTTGTATCGCCTCCCGCAAATCGAAATATACATCTTCATTTGCAGTTCCGTCAAGGCTCTGTCAAACCCGGACTTATCTTCCCGTGAAAACCCACCTAGTCGCTTAATATCCTCTACCTGAACAGTTTCGCTTGCGTACACAACATCATAAATCCGCTTGGCAAAGTGGCTTATCGTGCCGTCATGATAGGCTTCTTCGAACTCTATATAACCTTGCCGAACAGCCAAGAATAGCGGAAACCACTCTTTGGTAATAAACCCACTTTTCTTAAAAAACAGCTTGCCATAAGCAATGTCGCTACGTTCCTCTAATGCACGATTAGTCCATTCACAAGGATCGGTAATCGGATCACCTGTGTACCACTTAACAGGTGTATCATAGGGCGGCGACTCATTCCAGTCCCAACTCATGATGGCATATATACCTTCGGCATTGCTTGTGCCCATAGAAAATCCCGCAGTCATCAGGGCTTCAATAAAATCATCATAACAGTGCAGTATGCACATTTCTTGCATTTTAATGACCAATCCTTTCCTTCAACTCATGCTCGACAAAAGCTTTAATATATGGCTTGCTCTCGTCCGTCATGAGAAATTCAAAACAGTTGTACCTGCACTTTTGAAAGCGCTCCTTGCCAATCATAAAATCATATCCCGAGCATTTTAGGCTACAAGTGTTGTTAACAATCCGCTTGCAGTCGCCTGCACCCTCGATATGCTCCACCATTTCTTTCGGCAATGTGTGAAGAAAATCGGATAATTGTCTATCCGCTCTCCGTAGATGCGAGTCAGCATACCATGCTTTCTAAACACAAAGTTAAGAAATGCTTTCGGCGGCTTGCCATATTTATAAGAAGCGAGATATCCGTTCTTCTTTTCCTCAAAAGCTACCTTGCACCCGTTTTCTAACAGGTAGTCATGCAAATCCTGTACAAATGACTTGTTCTCAGTATCTACCGCTGTTATGAATTGCTCAAAAGTGATTTTTTCCTGTGCCATTAACTATTGCCTCCCATCCCGCGCATCCGCTCATGAGCATCACGCGTTACAAAATTTATTATTCGAAAATTCTCCCGGTTAGTATACCACACTTAACATGACGGCATCATGTCTTGTTTAAAGGCAAAATGAAATTTCAAAACAAGTACAATGCTACATATCATGATAACCTATTAGCGTTATATTTTTTCTTCACGGAATGGATGCTCTTTCACAATGCCTATCGATAAGCATACATACACCTCTTTTGCTATATCGTAATATAGCAAAAAAGGTTTGTCAGTAAGTTTATTATAGTTATATGTCCTTAAAATCTACAAGGATAACATTCTCGTTAGTACGTTTTTTAAGACTTGCTTTGAAGCCCGATTTTGAAAACAGGATAAAGTATTTTTCTGAATAATTGAACATGGATGCTTTATCCATCAAATTGTCCAAAATACGACTGTCAACCTGTTCGTTAGTCCATTTGCACTCGCAAAAGAGTGCCTTGCTGCCCTTGTCGTCGTAAGCCAAAATGTCAATTTCCTGCTCCGATTTTGCTTTTGGGTTATTGCCCCACCATCTGCCGCAATCCCTGAATTGGAAGGGCAGTCGCTCTGCCACATTCTCACGCCATAGATACTGCTGGCATATATTCTCGAATGTTTCGCCCATAAAGTCAGAGATTTGGTCAGATATGTACTCATATACCGTATCGCCATAATCTAACGAAATTTGCGAAAGGTGGGGGTAGACAAATCTGTACCAAAATCGGAACATACCGTCATTTAGGCGATAAATACTCTTTTTTGAGGTTGGCTTATCCAAAATCGGTAGTTCTCGCTTGACGATATGCAAATCAATAAGCACCTTGATATATTTATTGCACTTTGCCGAGTCGAAGTCCTCGGCATCAATTTTTGTCACGATTTCGTTCAGCCTCGAGCTGCCTGTCGCAACTGCGCCGATTATGGTGTTGTACAGCGCAGGTTCTCTTAGTTCCTGCTTCAAGAGGTTGTTTGGTTCTTCGAAAAGCAAGCCTTGAGGCTTAAAGAACATTCGTTTGAGGTTATCTTCTAACGATTGATTCTGCTGAACTTCTAAAAGATATTTCGGAATGCCACCCGTCGCTCCATATAAGACGGCTTGATCTTGTTTGTTAAATTTTGGAAAAAAGTCCTTCGACGTTTCAAAATCCAGCGGGAATAATTTAAGTTGCCCTGTTCTCCGTCCATAAAGCGGACTTTTATAACCGTCAACCTCGTTTTCCATGAAAGACATAGACGACCCGCAAAGTATAATCATCATGTTCAAATTCTGAAATTTGTGGTCAATAGCGTGTTGCAGTAGCGAGGAAAAGGGCTTGTAACTCTTGGCAAGGTAGGGGTATTCATCTATTGCTAATACGATTTTTTCGTTTTTGGCAAGCTCACAGATAGCATCTATTGCGCTGTGAAAATCTTTATACGTCATCCTTGACATCGTGCCATGAATGGCACGAGTTAAGCCTGCCAAATTTTCTTTGTAATTGCCCTCAGTCGCAAGGAAATAGACTGATTTCTTATCCTTGAGAAACTCTTTGATCAGCTCTGTCTTGCCAACTCTGCGACGACCGTAAATCGTAACCATTTCAAACCTACCACGGTTATAAAAATCGCCAAGTGCTTCCAATTCCTTATTTCGTCCGATGAAATTGCTACTACCCATGCATATCTCCTCTTCGACGTTACGAACTTTCGATTTCCGAACTCGTAAGTATATTATAACAAGCTTTGAGATTTAGTCAAGGTATTTGTGTTGTGCCACCAAAAACGGGTGTTTCGCTCTATTCATTTTGCTGTAGGGATATACTCAGGCAGGTCTTGTTTAGAAATTTCAAAAACAAGTACAATGGCTTAAACCATTGTGCAATGCAGTTTTTAACAACACAAGCCGTCACTGCAATCACAAGACGGCTCACCGCCTGATATCCACCCTGCGATAAACGCTGCGGCACAACCGGTGCCGGGATTAACCGCAAGTGCATCGGTTGGACAGTTCAAGGCACAAGCACCGCACTCCATGCATGAATCCTTGTCGATAATAACTATTTTATTTTCCAACGTCTCAAAGACAGCATGAGGGCATACTGTTTCACACATTGCGCACCCAACGCATTTGTCGGAATCAAGAGAAAGAGTTGTCACATCTTTCAAATATGTATGTTTCATTATTTTTTCCTCTTTCCAAAAAGATGAACGCCAAGTACCAATGCCGAGCCAACAGCTCCCGCACCAATTATAATCGGCAATGCTTTTTTCATTTCTTTTTTTACGCCGGAAGGGGAAGTGTAGGTTGTTGCTCCCGTGAAGTTCATAGCAAGAAACGATGATATGGCAGGAAACAGCAACATTTGCCCCGCGGACATCAGGCGATTGCCCGATTTGAATCGCTTAAATGCCGTCAGATAGCCGGCTGTGCCCACAAGCCCTGTGAGCCACCCTTTCGGTGCGAAAGCTCTGCCGGGAATATAGGGGAGCAGTAATGGGGTAAGTACCGAACCTGTGAGAATAGCACCGGCGAATGCGATTAAATCATGTTTGTCAAATGGTCTTTTTGCAAATAGGTTTGTGATGGACAACGCTCCCAAAATCGGAAGTGCTTTTTTTACAATGGGAACAACCTCGATCGGTGTCAATATGAGCCTATCTCTAAAGGTGAAATTTACACGCCTCATTTCCTTTGTGGCCTTGTTGCCTGAGGATATAAATTCTTGTACATCTTCTGCCCGAACAGGGCCGTATGTTACAGAAAATCCTGTGCGCCGAGTGACTTCGTGAGCGTTTACACCCGGGGCACCGAGTTGAGGCAAAATCAGTGTTTTGTGGCTGATGTATTTCGACAGTTCGGTGGTTTCAATGCGGTTTACTAATTCATCAGTTCCGAATGTTCCTTTACCCGCAGCGCACCAAACGTTGACACCTTTTGTGTCAAGTATCAGGAGCCAACAATCCAAGCCGGCTAGGTTCTTTCGTAATATGTCGAAGGTTAATTTGTAATTTGCGCTTACCAATACAGGGGATTCTTCGTTCGGATTTCCTACGGCATAAAGCCCGGGGTTGACCGTATATTCCATGCGCCCCACGCCCCAACGTACTTTCCATGCGCCGAAAATATCACAGGGGGTCAGTGAGGTTGAAACGGTGGTTACACCTTCGATGTTGTTTGTGTTTTCTATGTCTGCGGTACAACAACCGGTATTTTGGGAACAACATTCTTTAGCCATGCACAGCACTCCTTCTTTTCAGTTTCGTCAGTCGTAATCGTAGTGAGTTCGTTTAATAGCACAAGTGCCTTTTCGCTTCCTTTTTTGCTGATTGAATAATACATCCATTTGCCTTCTTTTCGAGCAACAACGATTCCACTTTCAACGAGGATTTTCATGTGGTGGGACAAAGTAGACTGCCCAACACTTACCTGTTCCAAAAGGTCACAGGCGCACTTTTCGCCGCTTTTCAGATGAGACAACACCAAAAGCCGTGTTTCATCACAAAAAGCCTTAAATATTGTGGCGTTTTCTAAGTGTTTGCGATCCAAAACGCACCTCCTATCGAAAACTTTCGATATGTCATTATAACATCATATCTAAAAAAATCAATATGTTCTTTCAAAATTTTTGTGTGCAATGGCAAGATGCCTGTTTTGCGCCTGTGGCATTTTAGAACTGTTCGGCTAAAATACGATGGCATCGTGCTTTAGCCGAAAGTGTCTTTTGAACTACTAAGAAATTTTTAGTAATTGCAAGTGCTGTAAGCATAATAAATAAAAAATTTGAAACTAATTTCTATAATATGCCATTATGCTGTCATATTTGCCGTGTTATACTTACGGCAGAACAACTTAAAATAATTTTTGGAGGTATCACATGGTTGAATCTTTAAAGGCTCTTTTGGCAGATTGGAACGAAACGCGAAGCGTTATTTTAGGATTTTTGGACGAGTTAAGCGACGCAGACCTTGATAAGAAACTGCCGAGAAAAGTGCTGAACACAATAAGATTGCAGGCTTATGAATTAACATTGTTCCAAAGAGATGTAGTAAATTCTTTGACCACAAAAGTTTTGGAATATGAGGAAGAATATCTGTATAAAAACTTGCCGACACAAGAGCTTATTGAAAGAATGGCAGAGCTTGACGCTAAACTGGAAAAATCACTGGAACTTATGGACGGCACTGAAATCATAGAATACTACTGCGAGCAAAGAAATGTGCATCAAATTATTTCGATGATGAGTGGGCATGAATGTATGCATGTTGGTCAAATTATTGCTTTTTGTTATGCAACAGGGATAGAAATTCCCGAAAGCATCTCAGAACCAATGGCTCTTGAGGGGTAAGGAACCGTGTCAAAACGCGGGCTGCCCGGTGTGCAGCCCCTACATGTTGCGGTATTATTGCTTTAGCAAACCGTATTTTGTAGGGGACACAC
>Ga0123355_10007344_pt1 | contig 16502 bp, 11 predicted proteins | sample TergutEmb28metaG_3_FD_89872 | JGI IMG/M metagenome (GOLD analysis project Ga0123355, IMG submission 89872) | Embiratermes neotenicus P1 segment gut microbial communities from Petit-Saut dam, French Guiana - Emb289 P1 | ecosystem: Host-associated > Arthropoda: Insects > Digestive system > Gut ...
GTTGGTAGGTGGGGGGGGGCGTGGAGTGGGGTAGAGAAGGAAAAAAATAAAGAAAAAAAAAAATTATGGTGGGGGGGGGGGGGGGGGAAGTCACAACGCTTAGCTATTAGGATATAACAATGACTTTGTAATTTTAATACCTAGAATTTTAACTGTTTTATCATTTTCCTGATTAACTTTAAAAATGACATATTTGACTAAGCTGTATAAAATTTGGATCTCGGTTTGGCATTTAATATAGAGTATATTCAATGAAATGTACTTATCCTCTTTACATGCGTTTGTAACACAGCCTGAAGATGGCACAATACCGAGAAGCCGAAACATGTTGCCGTGATATCTGTAATTCAGCATCTTGTAATGAATAGTTGTGTTCGACGGACATTGATATCTACTGACATAGCCGCTGTGCATAACCCTTACTTGAAATCTTCGTGCTGATAGTGGGTACTTCATTGCTATAGGCAGGCTTTGCGCATGTGGGGGAACTGGTCGTACAAAGTGGGTTACAGTTCGACGTACTGTTACTAGAAACAGGGGCTGAAGTAAGTTTATGGTCTTCTGAGATATAACCCCATATAGTTTTGTAGATGGTGTCTGCGGAACCTATCTTCCGTTTATCACAGCTATTAATATCAGTGTTATAGTCCCTTGTTAATCGTGTCTTATCCAGGACTTAACGATAGTTTGATGACGTTTGGTGTGCGGTGTCCGCATTTGGCGTTCAGCTAATTACTTTCAGGTGCGTTTGCATATAGTCACGAAAAGCGTCCATCAACTTTGTCACGTTAGTCCATCTGTCCGCATATACCAGCTCTGCTGCTACTGGACGGATTTGCGTGAAATTTGGTACTGGAGAACTTAATTAAAATCTGTCTAGAAACTTCATATTTCGTTAAAATCAGACAAAAGTATCGGGACTTTACATGTAGAGCTATGAACATTGTATATTGTTAATGGCGACATATATAGCTAAGCTGTACAAACGGAACTCATTGTTGCGTGTCCGTGGCAACAATGATTACGCGTAATCTTAGCAATTTACCAACTTAATGCACAAATTCTTGTTTTATAATTAGGTTATTATATTCCTCTACATGTTTCGAGCACTATTGTGCTCCTCATCAGGAGGTAAAAATTGTATTATACATCATCTGGTATCATCATACACTGTAGGTGGCCGTCCGGTGCACCGGACGGCCACCTACAGAGTGTGATGATGTCAGATGATGTATAATACAATTTTTACCTCCTGATGATGAGCATAATAGTGCTCGAAACATGTAGAGGAATATAATAAATTTATTATAAAACAAGATTTTGTGCATTAAGTTGGTCAGTTACTAAGATTATACCGAGATGCGCGGTCAGCAAAACATCAAAAAATGATTACGCGAATGCTCCACAGTGTTGCGACTTAGGTAAATTGTCTATTTTTTTTGGTTTCGTATTGGTCCGAATTTATTCATATTTTACATAAACCTTAAATCGATAAATGTTTAAAAGAAAGGCTTATTTTCTGAAATAGTGAATTACGTAATATGTATGCCTTATGATAATAGACCATACGTTAAATACTCCGTACTGCCTAGGCCGAATGTATAAACTCAGTGTGGTGTTGTGTGACTGCTGATGTTCACATACATGCTAGTGCATATTTGTGAACCGATCGAAAGTGCACATGATTTTGGATATTTCTCAGTAAGCCTGTTCCATAAAATTGTTAGATTGGAGGTTGAACGGGTAGATATAGAGGTGAACAGATGGCAGAGAGGCGGACAGAGATGGCTGCATGGATGAACAGATTGCTGGATAGATAGATACTCTTTGGTGGTTGGAGAGATAAAGAGAGATAGATGGATGGGATGGATAGATGAATAGCCTGGATGAAGAGAAAGACAGGTAGACAGTTACAGTAATTTCAATTGTAGTTTCAAGTTGTATCTTTCTGCCTGTGACATTAGGAGCATAATTTACGTAATGGTTTTCCCCTTTCTCTCTTTGTTACCTACATCACTTGCCATGGCCGTGTCTGTCGTGTTAAAAGCATTCTTCTTATTTGAGTTGCAGCACTTGGCAAAGTATACAGAGTAACTGTGACGCTGACTAATAAAACGTGTTTCTCCTCTTACAGGAAGATGTTCATCGGAGGACTCAGCTGGCAGACAAGTCCAGGTAAGGCTAGACATGTCTACAAGGACTTTGTATAATACATATGAGAAGTATGTTTTGGACCAGACATTGTGAATTCGCGTTTCTGCTTCAGATCGTATTGAACGGGCTGTGAACCAGTTTAGCTCAGTCAGCTAAGGGTAGAGTGTTTCTGTTGCAGACAGTATTGAGAGCTGTACTTCCACTCCGCCATATACGTGCATTGCACACGCAGGGACATCTTTTTTTGGGGATGGAATGTCGAATGTAGAGATGGCGCGTCCGTCCTCGATGTGCCCCCCCCCCCCCCAAAAAAAAGCAATAAAGTATGGATTGCAAGTGAAGTTAAATGTAAAAAATGTAACTGTAAAATTCAGTTTGCGCTTTCTTACGCACGATAAAATGAAGTCGTGTGTGGGAGTGGATATACAGATTCACTCATTCTTAACCATGACACTAGACTGAAGTAAGTTTAGGCTACCAAAACTTGCAATCCTCCCGATATGATTCTATGGTATGATATCTGTAATACTACAACCTCCACATTTTGCGAACCAGCTGCGCCGCTACAACGAATTTCATAATATCTACAGCCATTTTAGGACAAATTTTAATGTATTTAATAATCTATCCATGTTATCGAAACACGTCGGAGTTATGACAAATTGTGTGTAGAAATATACTTGTAACATTGGTGTATTTCTTGGTTTAATTGCGTGAAAAGTCTAGGTTATTAAACAAAATATGTAACTGTTCGAAGCTTTGGGGTATGTCTGGGAAAGTTCAGGTGGCGGGAATCCATACCAGTTGGAACTGTGGACATAAATAAGCCACTGAATTTTGTCGTTATTAATGTACAGGTCGTGCTAGCCGCCCTGTATAGGTGGGAAGTATTTAAACAAAGTGGGCTTCCTAAGCCCTTTGGGATCCCCAATGTGCACAGTTACTTTGTTAACCTCAATGTGGTTTTAAAGTAGCCTGATGATGACTCTTCCGAGTCGAAACCTGTTGCATTAAAGCATAATTGATATTATGTGTTGTGTGTTGACTGAAACCTAAATTAAATTAGTGGGCTTCGTAAGTTTTCTACAGTACTTCTGGTTCTTGTTTGCTGCCGTTCTAAACGTCAATTCCTTTTGTACATTTCTGAAAATATACACCAGGTGGCGCAAAAATAACACGTCAGGTAGTTTTTTTGCATGACATCTTCTCCTCCTCCTTCTTTTTCTTTCTTTCTTCTTCTTTCTTCTTCTTCTTCTTCTTCTTCGTCTTCTTCTTCTCTTCTTCGTCGTCGTCTTCAGTGGCGCGACAGCCCGCATCGGGCCATGGCTTCTTCAATTGTCTCGCTTGGCATACAGTCTCTTTTTATAGCCCGATTTGCATCTACAAGCCGTATCATGTTCGCCAGTTTGAGCACTCTGAAAAAAAAAAGTGGAATAATATGGCGACGGGACACGCGGTGGCGCAGTTGTTTGAGACACTGCGCTACAAGCCCGGAAGGTAGCGGGTTCGACTACCGATGGTGTCATTGGAGTTTTTCATTGACATAATCCATCCGGCCACACTATTTTCTGTGGGCCGATTCAGCCTCTAACAGAAATGAGTACCAGGAATAATTCCCGGGGATTAAAGACAAACTTACCACCTTCATGTGCCGCTTGTCTTGAAATCTGGGAGTCTTAATCTTCTGGAACCCTCAGGGTCTGTCCAGGCCTGTACAGGAATAGCTTAACCGCCATAATAAGGCGACAGAAAAAAAAAAAATTCAGAATAGCGCACGAGTAGAGGTGCCATTTGTTTCTTTTACCTTTACTCGAATTTAGTTTCGAATTCATCAGCACGGAGGTATCTCCTGCACTTGCTGGCACGTCGCACTCCCTTGATTCTTAAGTGGACCTTACAGGAATAAATTTACCCCTGAAACATTTTCCAAGATTGGCGATTTCTGATTTTAGTATGCTATTAATTTCTCGCCGTTATTCTATTGATTTTGAAATTCCTATAAATTCTAAATGTGAACTGAAACGTTTTCTTTATTGACGTGTCACGGGGAGTTTATGGGTCTCGTTCGCTCTTTTATAAGCTATTAATTTAGCAGAGTTGGAGGTAATGCGTAGGGTGGATTCGGGCAAAGCGAAAACGAGACTCATAATGCTAGATATGTATTTGTGAGAGATTTGAGGTTCTCAGAGTGTTGTTGTTGAAGATTTGTCTTCTGGCATGTTAACGCCGTCGTTGTTCAGTAGGTACCCACATTGCGTAGGATCGTAGTGCGCTTTTCATCAGGGCCATGTAATCCTAATTCTTGAACTGGGTAACCCAAAGACTTCGGACACTTCACTCTGAACGTTAAGGCACTGCAACACTTGGAAACGTCGTTAAGTATTCGCCTGTCGACTCGGCGAAAGGTTTGAATCTTCAGATATGTTTTTGTTGAGAAAATGTAAGACATTTAATTAGTGAAATAAATTGCACTCTTTATGTTTATTGTATTTATGGGGTTAGCTCCATCCCTCTGCTGTGAATTTTTGCTTTCTGCTACAAGCCTGCCTGTAATAGGTTTCTTGGTGTTCAGGAAGACAGTATGTGTCTTACTTAACCAGATGTGTTCGTTTTCATACAGGATGCTTTATAAAATGGAAGTGCAAGGTCAGAATGTGGCCTGGAAACGGAAAATTGTGACAAGTGTCGTGAATTTTCTAATTTTTCCATGAAAGTACTGCGACATTCTGATAAAGTTTAGACTTCTACACAGCAGCATAGAAAACCGGTCGGTTTCCCCTGCAACTCGATGATCGGTGTCCTCGTTCCCTCCTATAATCATGAGCGCAGTTACTCCCAGTTTGCAAACAGGGATTCAGAATACTGCCGTCTGTCAGATGCATGGAATCCAGTTTGAAAGAACTCGCAAACAATTTTTAGTATTCAGTACATATGGGGGGAAGAGGCACCCTGAACCACGGGGTCCTCCGCATTTCGACCTTGTCTGTGTCCGTTCAGCCCACATACTTTAAGTTCTTAGTCGTAATGATTCTGTTACTCCTTTCGATGCGTAGACAAGTAATGTTATTCATACACAGTCTTACAAATATTTACTTAATAAATCATATCTTTTAGCAGATATTTGCACATACCTGCGTTTTTGTGTGCTATCAGGTACATCTGTCCGCTTGAATCACTACATTACAGAAGTGCTCGTTTTATATGTTGCCTTGACTCTGACAATGTCAAGGTTTGGCACATGAAACTTTCAAGTCATCCCCCTTTGCTCTTCATTTATCATTCTTTCTTTACATCCTCGTTCTTTGCTTCTCTGAAAATTACAGAATGTTTCAAAAGTAGTGCTAACACCATTTGTAATTTTATATACTGATTAACTTGTTTACACCTCTTAACAGGAACAAACGAACTGATAAAAGTGCCGGATCCTTTCAAGTACAGCAGATAGGATTTCCGAAGGATAATCTTTCCCATGTAATCTAAATGGGTCGTTCCAACATCAATGGATATGTAAACTGAAATTAGTTTCCGTCAAAATCACTTCACCTTAACAAATTTGTACCAACGCCATAATTAACCATATGATTGTCCAACTTTCATTTCTAGGAAAATAGTTGTCTGTGAGTAAAATGGACATTTGTTTTAATGTTAGAGTAAGCGGTACCTATAAAAACCATAGCTGAATGATTTCTCGATATTGGAATAAATGTTTGGGAATTCATTGAACGGTTAGGTACATGGAAAAACGACTTCCGCCGCAAAGTAGATGCGAACTGCGCGCTTCTGGGTTATCAACCAGCGAGTTGTGGTAATTTCTTACTAAAGTTGCGGGACAACCTATCGGTCCCATCTTCAGGGGTCGATTTGACGGATAGGTTGTGCCGAAATGTCGGTAAGAATTTACCACTACTCGCTGCTTAATAACCCAGAAGCGCCCAGTTCTCATACAAGAAGGATGTTTAATGTGGTTGGAGGGAGAGGACAGACGCTTTGCGCCTTTTCGTCACATTTTACATGCTATGTGAGAATGATACTTCGATCAGAATCTAGCCCTTTCCTTCAAGATGGCATAACCAGTGATTACAACTCACCATACGTTTTATTCATTTTACACCAGCACGGCCAAGTAGCTATAATCCGCCCTGAATCATTCCCGTGTCGCACCGGCCAAGTTCGTTGCAAGTCCTGTGGTGTCTGTTGTTCCTGTAGGCCTGGCCCACTTGTTTTGGTACACGTTAGTGTCCGACATACCGTACCGAATTATCACCTTATTTAAATCCATTACAATAGGTCAGTAATTAGTGACAGCTTGTAGGCGTATTATTTCAAAACGCTTTTTCGTATACTGCTCCATGAATGTCTTTTTTTTTTTTTGCTTTGGAAGGCTCACTGTGTTGTTTAAGAAAGTGGCATGGAGTTTTCCCTGTCAAAAATGACGGTGTAAATAATTCCTTTATTCTTTTATGTTATTCGTTTCCCTATTTCCTTCCGCCATTTCTCCCGTATTGGTTCCCCGTATCTTTTATTTGTACATCCTATCTTCATTCCTCTCCCCATTCTGTCCATCCTGTTCGTGACGTTAAAACAGTTCCCTGAACCCAGTCTTCTGTTAGATATAGGTCTCCTTTATCTGTCTTACCTTATATGTCCCATATTCCTTTTCCAACCCTTTATGTGCCCATGCTGCCCCTATCCCTTGCCCTTCATCCTAACAACAGTCGCTATTGTAGGATTCTCTTAGTCCCAGCTACGACACTACAATATAGTGACGGGAATTAGATATTGTTTGTATGCAGATTATTACGTACGTGTATTGGCGCTGCTGTTGCTACTGTGGCATTACGGTTACTGCTGCAGTTACTGCTGCTACTGCTATTACTGCTACTACTGCTACTACTACTGCTACTATTGCTGCTGCTGCTACTACTACTACTACTACTACTATTTGCACTATGCCATTTGTCAGCCGGAATGCACAGTAAAGTGGCCATGAAATGAATCATTTCCGGTTGGGTCGCGGAATATTACACTTCGCCAGCGCATGCAGACTGTCCCCCAGATCCATACAGTTTTACATTAAACAAGTATTCTACCAATTACTCGTTCCCGAAATTAAAATGATCTTAGCGTGAAACTGTTTATTCACCTCCATCGGGGTTCGAAATGAAGAATGCGTAGAGCTGTACCTCCACTCTTAGTATTACCTTCTTGACGCAGTTCTTAGGCATATACATCTTCACTCTGCCTCTTCGGCATGCAGTCCAGATTAAGGTTAGGAAGTTTGACTTCATAAGAAATGTAGTTGTGTGGCAGTGACTTCCTTAGCTGTGACGTGCTGTAAGGTAGAAATGAAATGGGTCCTTGCGGCTGGTGCCGTCATACCGCACAGCTGTGTTCAGCTTGTAAGTCTAAAGAAAATCACGTCAAAAGTTTCACAGTTAGCCCCTTGTTGCTTAAGAAAGAGGCAACAATATTCCTTGTACAGGAACCACTTAATTAAAGGTAGTGTCCACTAATAAGTGCGGAGGAAGTGCTTATCGATGTGCAGAAGCGGATCCAGCCATTTGTGCCATAATACAATACGCGTCCTATGCTGGAGGTGTTTTTAACACACTGGGTTGCCAAATTTTAAACAGTCATTTTTCTGCTTTTCTTCTCCTAATCCTTGTTCGAGTTTTTCTTACTTGCGTAGTTTCTTTTTACTCCATAACTCTTGATCATTCTAGTTCCCTTTCCATCAATTTTTACATTCTCTGTTATCACTCCTACGTATTGTGGATAGTTGCCAATAATTTAGCTATTTCTAGTCCTTCTTCGTTCTTTGTACATGTCCATACCTGCGTAGGAGTGTGGGATACTTCCACTTGTTCCTAACTTCGGCAGTACTGTATTTAGGTGGCCAGCTTAACACTCCAGCCATCTATACACCTGCTTTAAATACGACTCTTGTAAATCTGTTTCTTTGTTATATTTATCGAAATGTTTATCGACGGATTATGGAAATATTCGCTATAAAAATGTAAAACATTGTATGCCAATATTCATAATTTAATCCGACGGTCTAATGGAAATTTACTTGCTTGTGATAGTGACTGATTTTATAAAAGGCCCGTCAGCCTGGTCTAATAAATCACGTAGCAAACACTGTATTCATAAAATGAACAGGATTTATGTCGCACTGCCACCTGATTTTTCTGCCTTTAAATATTTCCGAGATAACAGTTCGAAACCCGCTTTATGTATGTGGCTGTGCATTTGGCTCCCACAGTAGAAACAGTGGACATGTAATTCTGGTAGTTGACAATTTAGAGCACCGAACATGTGATCAGAGGGTACATAATATAAAACGTACCATGTTAAAGCGTCGATAAATAGAATAAAAAACAAGCAAAGTTTGTAGGTTGCATCGATTTAGGTAATTTTCAGTCGATTATAATGAGCAGTTGTCGGTGAAGTAACCTGGCTTATTTAAAGTTACTGTGCTGTTGTGAAGTGCGTGTAATTTGTTAATTACCACGCCTTAAGGAAGTGTGAGGAGTAGTAGTAGGTTTATTGTTTCTCGCATTTTTAACGCTGCACTTAATAGAAGTGAGAGCTTAGCTTCAAGGCCCGACCACTTTACACCTAATAAAAAAAAAACCAGGTATTCGTTGGGTAGGGGGCTAGGTGGGTCCTAGGTATTACGATGGCGTCGAGGGAGAGAAAAATCTCTGCCTCTGCTGGGAATCGAAACCGGAGTCTCCGGTTGTTCATCCCATATTCCAGTGAATAATCTACTAAGCTAGTCAAAAACTGAGCTAACCAATATAGTGAGTGAGCTGGTCACTAAACTCACTGAGCTTGTCACTAAATTCGGTGATCTGATCACTAATGAATGAGCTAATGAATAAACTCGCTGACGTAATCACTAATGTAACTAAGCTAATCGAGAACCTGACAGAGCTAAACACTAAATTGAACTAATCAGTAAACTGAGCTGGTAGGTAAACTGACTGAGCAAAGCAATAAACTTACTCAGCCAAACCATAAATTGACTGAGCTTGTTGCTAAACTGACTTAGCTAATCACAGATCCGAGATACTTGACTCAGTTTATCACTAGTCTAACTGAGGTATTCAGTAAACTGATTGAAAAAAAATCACTGATCTGGGAATTAAGTGAGCTAGTCACTAATGTAACTGAGCTAGTCACTGAACTGACTGAGCTGGTCACTGATCTTAGATAATTAACTGGCTGAGCTAATCACTAATGTGAGCTAGTCACTACACTGACTGAACAAATTACTGATTTGAGATAATTGACTGAGCTAATCGGTAACCTGACTTAGCTAGTCAATAAATTGACTGAGGTCACTGATTTGAGATAATTAACTGGCTGAGGTTGTCACTAAACTAATTCACTACTCCGTCTTAGTCACTAAGCTGACTGAGAAAATCGGCCATCTGAGATAATTAACTGACTGAACTAGTCACTGATTTGACTAATCTAATCACTAACCTGATTTCGCTAGTCACTAAACTGACTGAGCTAGCCAATAAACTGAGCTCTCCGTGCTATTACCACCGTATTGTAAACTAGGCGAACCAGGAAAAGCTAATCGATACTTCAGTGATGATAGTCGGCATATCGATCGAGGTTCGAACCGGGCACCTTTTGACTGCATGCCATTTGCTTTGCCACATAAACAAGACTGCTTTACTCAGAGTTTATTACATCCCGTGGCGTTTGTCTTGAATGGAGAATAAGCATTGTACCAAAGTTTGCTCATCCATGCTCTGTTGATGGCGTTCCTGAGCTGTCCAGCTTGGTTGTAAGATTCACAACTTCGCGAGGAACTTTACATTGTGCTAATTTATGGCATGTTTAGAATTTTCATTTTACGGTCTATTAAAGAGAGTCCCATTGTGAAACCTACGTGGGGTTTGAATTTTGAAATATCATGCGATGTGTATCAACTGCCTGCTGACTAACCAATTTAAGTAACTAATTAACTAACTTACCTAACCATCTTACTAACTGCATGGAACAGAGTCATCCTTGAGAAGCTAACAGTTCCTCAGCTTGTCAAATTCACCGTTTTCGTGGAGCCCGGAGGTTCTTTACCACGTTTACAGGAGCCCCCCTCCTGTCCCTAAGCTGAGCGAGACCAATCTAGTCCACGCCTCCGTCATATTTCTTGAAGATGCATTTTAATATTATCCTGCTATCTACTCCTATGTATTTCAAGTGGAATTCGCATTGCGTTACTTTGTACGTAATTCTGTAGCTTGAACTATTCAAGGATTACAGGCAAGTCGACGCGCTTTGATTGGAACTTTATGTACATATTTTGTGGAATGAGTTTTGACTAGGAGATATTTTGAAGATTAACGTCTTATGGGAAGTGATGCCTTGCAGTGCGGTGGAATTTACCGACTCTTGGAGAATGCTGGTACTGCCATCGTATATACTGAATATTAGTGCAACAGGTTTCTCCGAAACATATGTAGTTTTCTACCAAATTCACGTCCCAGAAAGCTGCAGTCTTCAAAATTACCAATTGTCTTTGATTTTATTTTCTTTCATACCTACCTGTTACTGAATTATGTTTACAGTTTCTAGCTAAATTCTACGTCTGTGGCGCAGAAAATGCCTCCGCGGCGCGGGAGTCCCTTTTGTCAGAGGTACCCCAAGCGCACAGAGTACTAAAATTTATTGTGAATTCTTTCGGACTGGATTCCGATCTGGGGGATTTTGCAATCACTTCGCTGGCATTTGTTATTGTCGATTCGCGAAGTTGCCTACGCCACTGCTCCACACGTGTGATTTTGTTTTCTTTCGTGGCTGAATGGTACCGAATTTGGTTAAGAATGGTAACTGACTGCATTTAGAGGGTCAGGGAACGCGGGACTGGGGGAGATCACATGGTAAGGAGCTTCAAGATCTCTGTTCATCTCCAAATATTTTTTGGCTGATCAAATGAAGAAGACTGAGATGGGCAGAGCATGTGTTACGTGTGGTGGAGAGCAGAGGTGCTTGTAGGGATTTGGTTGAGAAACTTGAGGGAAGGACCACTTGGAAGACGTAGACATAAGATGACATTAAAACGGATCTTCAAATACCGTGATGGGGTGGGTGTGGGCTGGATTTATCTGGCTCGGTATTGGGGCAGGTGATGGACTGTTGTGAACACGGTGATGAACCTTCCGGATCAATCGAAGGCGAGGAATTTCTTGACTAGCTGAGGAACTGTTAGCTTCTCAAGAAGGTCTCTGCTACTTGGAATTAATTTATTGTTATCTACATTACACATGTAATTTTGTGTACCTTCATATGCGATCCGAATTTTTAGAGTTTGGCTAAGAATGGCTGTCTGCATTCCACGAATAATAGAGTATTTTGTTTCTGTAAGACAGCATCTAAATGTGCGAGTCAGGGTAACTGGAGTGCTCCTTCACTCAAAACTTACGCTGTGGCTGTTCAGCGCTGCACACGCGCAGTTTTTATATCGCTTCTTCTTTCTCACCTAAACTCCATTCCCTCTTCCTCTTTTATGACATCAGTCATCTCTGTTGTCCTTGTGGTCCTTCCATCCCAGTCTTCTCATTTTTCTTTGCCTTTGTTTTCTGGTAATGCGTGCTCTTATGTACGTCTCGTTTTCCTGTATTCCGTGTCTAAAGACTCCTCTGAATTATTCTTCACTTAAAACTCATGGTTTGTTGTTCATTGTGTATAATATTCCATAATTAATTCCATAATGAATCTCATTAGGAACTTAGCTGCCATCTTGAAGCCATGAATGTGTTTGCTACGTAACGTGCCAGTGAATTGAAACCTCTGCTGTAATGTTCTTGTGTTTTAACTAATACTTGTGGCTTGTAGACATTGGAAATCATAAGTTGCCTTGGATATATACAAACAAAAGAAGTAAACTTAGATTTGGGTAACATCATCCCGTTGTATTTGTTCAGTCTACGTTTTCTGATCGGACTATAGAAAACGTAGAAGGGAACATCTACGTAAAAAGACCGTACAAGGTAACGGTTAAGCAACGGTTAATTAAACTCATCAAGACGTCCTTTGTTATGTCACGAGGATTCATTGTGATGTTCACAGAACTCTGCCGTTGGGCTGTTACATCTTGAGCTGTGAAACACTGCCTGTATCAGTCCGGTTCACACTAGCTTGTATATCAACTCTGTCAGTCTAGTTCACACCATCTTGTATGTCAGCTCTGTCATTCCAGTTCACACTGTCTTCTGTATCAGCTGTGTCAGTCTATTTCACGCCATTCTATATATCAGCTGTGCCAGTTCATTTCATACCATTTTGCTTATCGGCTGTGTTAGTCCATTTCACGCCATTTTGTATATCGGCTGTGTCATTTCAGTTCACGTGGGCCAGGATAGCGCAGTCAGTATAGCGACTGGCTACGCGCTGGACGGTCCGGGGATCGAATCCCGTTTGGGGCGAGATTTTCCGCACCCGTCCAGACCGGCCCTGGGGCCCACCCAGCTTCCTATACAATGGGTACCGGCTCTTTTTCGAGGGTAAAGCGACCGGGGGTGACGTTGACCACCCACCCCCATCTAGCGCCGAGGTTATAGAAAAAGTAGAGCTATACCTCTACTCCACTTCTGGTCTTCCGTGGCGTGTTCTATGGTGAACTTTACCTTCACCTCTACCGTCTGTTCAGTTCACACCATTTTATATACCAGCTGTGTCATTTCAGTTCACACCGTCTTGTATATCAGGTTTGTGTCAGTCCATTTCACACTATATTGTATATGAGGTGTGTCAATCCTTATTCAAATCATTTTTTTCTTTGTAAAATTAATATTAGTATCGTCTTCCCATTCTTTCCCACTTCTCTTAAGATTTTGTAACCACAATGTTGTATGTTTTTCAGCTTACTCTGACCTGTGCTACATGTCTGGCCATTTTCATGCGCGTCCGTGTAATAACTTTAACGCTATTAGCTGGCGTGCAAATTTAAATCTTTGAATTGTGTACATTTTCTTCATCTTCCTTTTATGTCACTTTCAGATATACGCCTGAAAAATTTGCTCTGAAGAAACCTGAATATACATATATATTAACCGTCAAGTCCCAGAATCGATTATTTCGCATTATCTGTCTCGGCCAAATCGCTACACTAACAAATATTTGTATTAACAGTGGGCGGAAAACAGTATGCCTTAATTGACGTTCGAAAAGTGAATTGTTGGACATTGATCATATGGTACTACTAGGTGGACGGATATATAGAAGTCACGGTTGTAACAGTGTTCAGTGAGCCTTAGTAATTGATTGCAAATTGGTTTGTATCTCTAAGACAAAACAGTTATGTTAGTAGATTTACTGGTACAGGATTTACATTATTAAACTCTACGGTAAATGTAGCAACCGTACTTTCCGGTTCACATGAGTCTTGAGCCTTTGTCACCACATCTGCTTGTTGAAGGAGGAGACCACCTTTACCCGCCAGTATTCTGACAGATCGCGACGCGAATAAAAGTTTGTGTTAAAAACAGCGGCGTTCCGATCTGCACGGAAGAGACGCACAACTGTAACTAGGATGGCCGGTCCGCCGACCGATGTACGTATCAGAAAATTTCCAAGTGTGAAATAGAAGGGCCAGGTAATAACCTGCAACGTAACAAGGCAAAGTTCACTACCGAATGTGAAGAGGAGTAGACGTGTAGCTCAGTGTACTCTCAACGTTGGCGCTAGATGGAGTTGGTAGCAACCGCCAGGTAATATTCTGGTGAAATGGAGTGTCTTATGATCCACCGGGGTCATTAGTATGTTGGAACGGGCGTGGTAGCAAGCGGCCATCGTCTGATTTTGGGTACAACCCAGTAATTTGTCTAGAGCGACTTAGGAAGACAAACACCTTATGATATTAATTGTCGCGGACGAGATTGGATTAGCTTAAAAACATCAACGCTTGATCCACTGTCTCGGCAAGATTATATTCATGCACTGAAATAAGTTCATTCCGGTGTCATATATTACAGCCTCTAGATTTCTGGAGAGAACACCGGGAGTTAGGGTGATTCTGACATGAATGATACAATTTCCAGAATTTGATCTGCTCATAATATCATGTCGTCGTGTAGTGACGATTTTCGACAAAAATTCCGAAACGAATTCTATAAGGAAGTCGCGGAGGAAGAAGAAAACCCGCTTGAAAGCCGAGGAATAGTTGGAGTGACGAAGTGCGGAAGGACGGAACCAAGTTGTTCAGTGCTAAAAAGTGACGTAATGCGGCAAAACACAGGAGGGTCTGGGGGAAGAAGAAATGGAGGCCGTGTCCAGGAAAAGGGCCGAAGCGCCATAGAGGAGGAAGAAGAAAGAAGGTTGCGTAGGCATAGATAATTTCCGCTGTCGTCCTTTTCCATTCCAACAGTAGCACATCGAAGGTTTAGGCTCAACTGACTCATCGATCACTATAACACGAAGTGTTTAAAATAAGCAGAGCTGAAGTAGAGGCCAGTTGAAAAGTGGTGGCACACGCGCAGAAACCAGAATTCGTCTTTCGGCGAAACGGACGAGTCCATTTAAATCAGCGGGAGCGTCAGTTCAGTCGACTACTGGCGGCCGAGGTGTGCGCATCAGCGGTAGTAATGCTGGATACACCATATTCCGAAGTAGTGTGAAGGGTACTGGCTACCCACTCCATTCGCCAGTTTACCCTTCACTTCCCTCTCTTGCGTCACCGTATGCCATCACATTTCAACTGGAGTCTGCCACTCAGGCTACCTCGAATAACTGACTTTTTCACTCTTACAAAGCCCATGTCTCGTAAGATTAGTCTCCTGGGACCTTACACCACGTAGGCTGGCTGATAAGTACCAAAGGTTCGGAGGAATCTGCTGCCCTGAAAATGAAGGCAGTAGATGTCTCTAAAACGTGGCAGCCTTCTACGAAACTACCTGTCCGTACATTACAGGAGACTAGGTCGCCGTACTCACCACTGTGAGAATCTAAAATTTCGAACAACACTGTTGTACACTTAGAATGTCAGACATTGTTCCATGTTTGGGTACGTATGCGTCATACCGATAAATACTCAAGTAAAATTTTATTTTTATGGTTCCGTGCATCGCTGATCTATTATAACGTGGCCAAGCTTGGCTACGTTGGAGGGAGGTAGCTGCACATGAAAACATGACCAGTACCGGAGGTTGTAGTTACAGTTTTGTGTACTCCTGATGATGGGTGTGGTTGACACCCGAAACATGCAGAGTGAACTTGCAGAATAATAAATAGACTGCTTTGTTTTGCATCTCGTTGGACAATTATTAATATACTCAATTGAAAGTAATATTTTTTTGAAGGGGTCCATCCCGTTGTGTATCGTCAATTATTTATTGTATTAGTACCGTCAATACACAACATATGCAAAGACCATATGTATTAATACAACTGGGTTATATCTGGCGACATGTTTCGGCCGTTAAACGGCCATCCTCAGGCCAATAAAGAATAGTATTGTTAAAGTACAGTCAAATTGTTTGTCCAATGGGATCCCATTGTTTATCGATTAATGAAAATATCAACCTTGCGTTTCAGTACCTTTATCTTCAATTTCTTGTATTGGTGGATGGAAGTGCTTGACTGGCTGCAAATGGGATCCCATTGGACAAAGAACTTGACTGTACCTTAACAATACTATTCTTTGTTGGCCTGAGGATGGCCGTTTAACGGCCGAAACATGTCGCCAGATATAACCCAGTTGTATTAATACATCTGGTCTTTGCATATGTTGTGTATTGGCGGTACTAATACAGTAAATAATTGAAAGTAATATATCGATATGTTACAGTGTTGCATATTACAGTGTGTTTATTTATTAAGTCACAGGAATTAAAACCAACAAAAAAAACTTCATTCAGAGAGAAAACCTTTGGATGTCTGTAATTAGTCTGCTACATGTTTCGGCCCTCTTGGGCCATTGTTAAGGAACTTCAAATAATTACTGAGAGAAGTGTATAAAGAGAGCACTGCGTACCTCAACAAAACATTAATGCATATGCAAGTATAAACAATATAAACAGCTAAGAGTATCAACAAGTTGTAATAGAATGGACTGTAGTAGATTAAATTACTCATGTCTCTCTGGCAGAATGAAATTTAATACACTTTTAATTTAACATGTCTGTGGTGGAATGGCTGCATTATATTAAATGACTGCGCAGTCTCACATATAGCATGTGGATATGATGGGTTTATATAAATAACATTAACATATCCAGTCCTGAATTTAAAATAATGTGTGTAAACATAAAATATTTACTGTCTTTTTTACTTACTTACTTACTCCATGGAGCAGAGTCCTTTTTGAGAAGCTAACCGATTCTCAATTA
>Ga0123355_10007345_pt1 | contig 16501 bp, 18 predicted proteins | sample TergutEmb28metaG_3_FD_89872 | JGI IMG/M metagenome (GOLD analysis project Ga0123355, IMG submission 89872) | Embiratermes neotenicus P1 segment gut microbial communities from Petit-Saut dam, French Guiana - Emb289 P1 | ecosystem: Host-associated > Arthropoda: Insects > Digestive system > Gut ...
CCTTGATCTTGTCGCTGACCTTGGCGCCTCCGAGGACGGCGACGAGCGGGTGGCCGGGGTTGTCCATCAGCTCCCCGAGGACCCGCACCTCCTTCTCGAGCAGCAGACCGGCGGCCCGCTCGGGCAGCAGCTCCGCCGCCCCGACGGTCGACGCGTGGGCGCGATGCGCCGCCCCGAACGCGTCGTCGACGTAGACGTCGGCAAGCGCCGCCAGCGCCGCCGCCAGCTGCGGATCGTTCTTGGTCTCGCCGGGCTCGTAGCGGACGTTCTCGAGCAGCAGGATCTCGCCCGGCTCCAGCGCCTGCGCGAGTTCCGTCACCTCGTCGCCGACCACCGCCGGCGCCATCCTGACGGCCCCGCCGGCCAGCTCGGTCAGCCGCCCGACCACCTGGCGCAGCGAGAACTTGGACTCGCGGTCCTTGGGCCGCCCCAGATGCGAGACCAGGATCAGCTTGGCGCCGCGGTCGCGAAGCTCGCGGAGCGTCGGCAGCGTCGCGCGGATCCTGGTGTCGTCGCTGACCCTGCCGTCGGCGAGCGGGACGTTGAAGTCGACCCTGACCAGCACCCGCTTGTCGTTCAGTTCGCCCAGGTCTTGCAGCGTGCGCATGGTCGTAGTGTTCTCGCCCCGGTGGCTTGCCGCCTCGTGCCCGGCCACTACAGCTTCTGCACGAGATCCACGATCCGGCAGGAGTATCCCCACTCGTTGTCATACCACGACACCACCTTGACGAGGGTGCCGTCGAGCACGGAGGTGAGCAGCGAGTCGAAGATCGACGACGACGGACTCTTGACGATGTCGGAGGACACGATCGGGTCCTCGGTGTATTCGAGGTAGTCGGCCATCGGGCCGGTCGTCGCCGCGGCCTTCATCGCCTCGTTGATCTCATCCACCGAGGTCTCGCGCTCGGCCTCGAACGTCAGGTCGACGACGCTGCCGGTCGGGACCGGCGCCCGCACCGCGAATCCGTGGAGCTTGCCGTTGAGCTCCGGAATCACCACCCCGATCGCCTTCGCCGCTCCGGTCGTCGCCGGGATCAGGTTGACCGCCGCGGCGCGGGCACGGCGCAGGTCCCGGTGCGGCATGTCCTGCAGCCGCTGGTCCGCGGTGTAGGCGTGGATCGTGGTCATCAACCCGTGCTTGATCCCGACCGTGTCGTGTACGACCTTCGCAACCGGTGCCAGGCAGTTGGTCGTGCACGAGGCATTCGAGATCACGTGGTGGCTGTCGGGGTCGTAGTCCTGCTCGAAGTTCACCCCGAGCACGACGGTCACGTCGGGCGAGCTCGCCGGCGCCGTGATCAGGACCTTGCTCGCGCCGGCGTCGAGGTGCTTGGCGGCGTGCTCGCGATCGGTGAAGCGCCCGGTCGACTCGATCACAATGTCCGCCCCGAGCTCGCCCCACGGCAGTGCCCCGGGGTCGGTCTCGCCCAGCACCCGGATCTCCTTGCCGTCGACCGCGATCCCGTCGTCGGTGACCTCCACCGTCCCCGGGAACGGCCCGTAGCTCGAGTCGTACTTCAGCAGGTGGGCGATCGTCTTGCGGTCGACAATGTCGTTGAGCGCCAGCCACTCGATGTCGGCGCCGCCCTCGTAGCCGGCGCGGAACACGTTCCGGCCAATCCGACCAAATCCGTTGATACCGACGCGCACAGCCATGCTGCCCTCCGGGTCGTCGTGTCACAGCCAAGTCAGGAACTCGCGTCGCGTGCAGACCGCGGGCGCCCGACAGGCTACTTGGTTCGCGTAGTTGGTATCGGCGCAGGGCGGTCCACGCGTGAGGGTCTATCCCGTTAGGGGCGTGCGACTGGGGTGTTCCAGGACCAAGCTGGGCGCCACACGGTGTCGCAACAGGTAGCGAGCTACCTGTAAGACGCCGGGTGGCGAGCCAGCGCCGGTACTGGGACACATCCAGGCGTGCGAACCTAGCGAGATAGGCCCTCAGCGACGCGAGACGATCTCGACGCGGAGGCCGTCGGGGTCGAGCAGATACGCGGCGTAACAGCGCCGGCCGTACTGCGGTCGCGGCCCCGGCGGCCCGTCGTCGTCGCCGCCGGCGTCGATCCCGGCGCGGTAGGCGGCGTCGACCGCCGCCTTGCCGTTGGCACTCAGGGCGACGTGCCCGTAACCGGGACCCGGCGCGCGCCCGCGGACGACGATCCAGAACTCGGGGCCGGTGAATCCGTAGGCGACCGCGTGCTCGTTGTCGAGCAGCCGGCGACCGCCGAGGGCGCGGAAGATGACGTCGTAGAAGCGGGCCGAGCGCGCGAGGTCCGAGACCTCGAAGCCGACGTGGTCGATCACGCCGGCTTCTCGATGTCGCGGTGGATCACCTCGGTCAGGTACTCGTGATCCTCGCCATAGCGGTCGGCCAGATGCTCGGCGATCGCGACCGAGCGATGCCGGCCGCCGGTGCAGCCGATCGCGATCACCAGGTGCGCCTTGCCCTCCTCGAGGTATTGCGGCAGCAGGTAGTCCAGCAGCGGATGCAGCCGCTGATAGAACGCATCCAGGGACCCGTCGCGATTGACGAACTCGACGACGCGCTCGTCGCGGCCGGTCAGCTGCCGCAGGTCCGGCTCGTAATGCGGGTTGGGCAGGAACCTGACGTCGAACATCAGGTCGGGGTCGCGCGCGGGGCCGTACTTGAAGCCGAAGCTCTCGAACGTCACCGCCAGCCGGCCGGGGGTGCGCGACGGCAGCATCGCGTCGGCGAGCTTGCGCCGCAGCATCGCCGCCGTCAGGCCGCCGGTGTCGATGACGACGTCGGCGCGGGCCCGCAGCGGCGCCAGGATCTCGTGCTCGCGGGCGATCCCCTCGGCGACGCTCCCGTAGGGAGCCAGCGGGTGCCGCCTGCGGGTCTCCTTGTACCGGGTCTGCAGTGTCTCGTCGTCGGCCTCGAGGAACAGCACCCGGTAGTTGACGCCGGCCGTCCGCAGCCTGTCGAGCATCGACGCGAGCCCGCCGAAGTAGCTGCCCGCGCGCACGTCCGAGACGACCGCCGCGTTGGCGACCTTCGACCCCGAGTGCATGAACAGCTCGACCAAGGAGATGATCATCTCGGACGGCAGGTTGTCGACGCAGAAATAGCCCTCATCCTCGAACGCCGCCATCGCGGTCGACTTGCCGGCGCCCGAGAAGCCAGTGATCACGACCAGGTCGCGGAGCGCCGGCCCGGCGCCCTCGTCGGGCGCCGCCTCGGTCTGCTGGGTGCCGCCGGATTCCTGCATTCACACCCCCGTCTTGTGGAGTTCCCGGTGGAGCTCGCGGGCGAGCTTACCCGACACGCCCGGGACCGCCTCCAGCTCCTCGCGGCTGGCGGCGAGGACTGCGTCGGGCGAGCCGAAGTGCGTCAGCAGGGCGCGCTTGCGGGCGGGTCCCACCCCCGGCAGCCCGTCGAGGATCGATGCGGTCATCGCCCGGTCGCGCCGCTGACGGTGGTGGGTGATCGCGAACCTGTGCGCCTCGTCGCGGACCCGCTGCAGCAGTTGCAGCTCGGGGGTGTCGTGGGGCAGCACCAGCGGTTGGTCGCGGCCCGGGATGAAAACCTCCTCGATCCGCTTGGCCAGCGAGATCACGACCACCCCGCGTTCCCTGAACCCGTCCAGGGCCCGCAGTCCGGCCGACAGCTGTCCCTTGCCGCCGTCGATCACGATCAGGTTCGGCAGCGCCGCGAAGCTCGGGTCGTAGTCCTTGTCGTGCGGCGACAGTTCGTGCTGGATCTCGAACTGCGCCATCCGCCGGCCGAGCACCTCCTCCATCGCGGCGAAGTCGTCGGGGCCGTAGTCCTCCGGCGAACCCCCATTGCTGCCGGCGTCGCCGACGCTCCTGACCTTGAACCGGCGGTAGTCGGACTTCTTCGGCGCCGCCCCCTCGAACACCACCATCGAGGCGACCGTGTTGGTCCCCATCAGCGTCGAGATGTCGAAGCACTCGATCCGCAGCGGGATCGAGTCCAGGTTCAGCGCCGCCTGCAGCCCGTCGAGCGCCTCGACCCGCTGCTGGCGGCGGCGCTCGGTCCGCAGCTTCTCCTGGTCGAGCGCGAGCTTCGCGTTGCGCTCGGCCAGCTCCAGGATCCGGCGCTTGTCGCCGCGCTCGGCGGCGCGGACCTCGACCCTCGCGCCGCGCCGCTCGGACAGCGCCGCCGCCAGCGCCTCGGGGTCGGGGAGCTCGTGCTGGACGACGACCAGTGACGGGATCAGCATCGCCGCGGCGTAGTACTGGAGGATGAAGGCCTCCGCCACCTCACCCGGCTCCGTGTCGGCGGCGTTATCGAGGTAGAAGCTCTGACGGTCCGACAGGACCCCATCGCGAACCTGGAGCACCTGCGCGTTGGCCTCGCCGTCGCCGACCGCGACGGCGATCGCGTCGAGCGTGCCGACGCCGTCGTTGGCGACACGCTGGCGCTCGAGCAGTTGCCGGACGGCGCGCAGCCGGTTCCGCTCCCGGGCGGCGTCCTCGTAGCGCTGCTCCTCGGCCGCGAGCCGCATCTCGGTTTCCAGCCGTCGCTCGATCTCCCGGTAACGGCCTGACAGGAAGGCGATCACACCGTCGATGTTGCGGCGGTAGTCCTCCTTCGAGATGTAGCCGACGCACGGCGCCTGGCAGCGCTTGATGTAGTAGTCGAGGCACGGGGAGCCGCTGCGGCGTCCCGGCTCCGGTCCCTCGCAGGTGCGGAACATGAACACCTTCCCGAGGACCTCGAGCGTTGAGCGGGTGCGCTTTGCGCTGCTGAACGGGCCGAAGTAGGCGCGGTCCCGGCGGTGTCGCTCGCGGGTGAAGTAGACCCGCGGGAAGTCCTCGTCGAGGCTGATCGCGATGAACGGATACGACTTGTCGTCGCGGAGGCGGATGTTGAACCGGGGCTGGTACTGGCGGATGAAGTTCTGCTCGGCCAGCAGCGCCTCAGCCTCTGTGTGCACGACCAGGGATTCAATGTGGTCGATCATCGGCAGCAGGTCTCTCCCGGCCCTGGTGCTCGGGTTGGAGAAGTGGGAGGCGACGCGCTTGCGGATCGACTTCGCCTTGCCGACGTAGATGACCCGCCCCTGGGCGTTGCGGAACAGGTAGACCCCCGGTTCATCGGGGAGATCGCGGCGGCCGTCGGCGGCGACTATCGACACACTTCTAGGTTATGCGCCGCGACTCAGCGCCACGGGCCGTTAGGGCCTTAGTAGCCGCGCGAGGAGCGGAACACCCAGAACACGGCCCAGATGCACCCGGCCAGCAGCAGGACCCAGGCGACGCTCCCGATCCCGGTGCTGAACAGCCTCGCGCTGGCGGTGAAGGTCAGCGTCGCGACGCCGACTGCCGCGTACAGGATGAAGCGCTTCCGGTCGCCGAGCGAGTACAACGACGTCCGGTGCTCCCGGTAGAGCCGCGACGCGACCCAGGCGATCGATGCGAGGAAGGCCAGCGAGATGGCCCGGACGATGAAGCTGCTCGCCGACCCGCCGCCGGGGAGCGCGAAGATCGCCGCCGCGATCAGGAGGATGATCGCCACATTGCGGACGTTGGTGTTGAGCTTCACGGCTGCGAACTCGCGTTAGGGCGTGGCGGCGAGGTCCAAGCGTAGCGCCGGTCGCGCGGGGTCGGGCTCACGCTGCCGGGCGGTGCTGCGCGGTGCCTGCGCGTCCTCAGCCGCGGCGTTGTCGCCGTCGCCTGCGCCGGGTTCCTCGACCCGCTCAGCCGCGAACCGGTAGCCGACGCCGAAGTGGGTGTGGACGTAGCGCCAGCCCGGCGAGATCCGCTCCAGCTTGCTCCGCAGCTTGCGCACGAACACGTCGACCGAGCGGTCGCCGCGAACCATCGTGTAACCCCAGACGCGCTGGTAGATCTGCTCGCGCTCCAGCACCCGCCCGTCGGCGCCGGCCAGCTGGCGCAGCAGGTCGTACTCCTTCCGCGACAGTCCCGCCGCCTCCTCGCCGACATACGCGTCAAACATGTCGGGCCGGATCGTCAGCTCCCCGGCCACGATCGCCTCGTCGTCGCTCGGCAGCTCGCCCGCCCGGCGGCGCCGGAGGACCGCCTGAATCCGGGCGATCAACTCCTCCGGGTGACACGGCTTCGTGATCCAGTCGTCGGCGCCGGCCCGCAGCCCGCGGACCCGGTCGGCGACCGGCGCAGGCCCCGACAACACGAGCACCGCCAACCCCGGCAGCGCCACCCCGATCCGCTCGATGTAGTCCAGCCCGCTCAGCGACGGGTTGACGATCACCGCGTGCAGCCGCATCGCCGCCAGGTGATCGGGACCCGGAGCGTAGTTGAGCACCTCCTGCTGCCAGCGCAGCACCGCGAACCGCCGTTCCATCAGCGCGACCAGACCGCTGTCGTCGTCGACGAGCGCGATCCTGACTGTCGAGGACTCGCTGACGGGAGCCATAACTCCCGACGGAGTCTAGAGAGAGACGCCGACGCGACCGGCAAGCTGCCGGTCAGCGCCGGACGCTGCCCGGGCCCGGTCCCCCAGGCGCAAGTTGCTCGCCGGGAACCGCAGGTTCAACTCGAGGCCGCCCTCCGGCGGGGCGGTTGCCGCCAACTCGGCGTCGTGGGCCAGCGCGATCGCGCGGACGATCGACAGACCCAGCCCGAGCCCTTGGCCCTCGGCGGTCCGCTCCCCTTCGAGCCGGCGAAACGGCTCGAACAGGTCGTCAAGCCGGTCCGGGGGTACCACCGGCCCCGAATTCAGCACCCGCAACAGCGGCCGCCCGGCTTCGACGCGGGTCTCAACTTTGATCCATCCGCCGTCAGCGAGGTTGTGCGCGATCGCGTTGTCGATCAGGTTCGTCACCAGCCGCTCCAGCAGCGCGCAGTCGCCGTCGACCACGGCGGGTTCCAGAGTCGCGTCGACCTTCAGGCCGCCTGTCTCGCTGGCGCGCCCGGCGAGCACGTCCTCGGTCAGCTCGGCCAGGTCGATCTGCTCGCGGGCGTCGATCCCCGCCTGGCCGCGGGCCAGCGTCAGCAGCGCGTCGATCACCCGCTCCTGCTGGGCGCCGGAGGCGAGTACCCGCTCGCAGGCCCGACGAAGCGACGCCACCGAGGCGTCGGGGTCGGCCAGCGCGACCTCAACCAGCGTCCGCTCCAGGGTCAGCGGCGTCCGCAGCTCGTGCGATGCGTTGGCGACGAACCGCCGCTGGGCGTCGAACGCCTGTTCGAGGCGTTCGAGGAGCGCATCGAAGGTGGCCGCCAGCTCGCCCAGCTCGTCGGATCGCTGCTCGACCCCGACGCGCTGGTGCAGGCTCTCCTCGGTGATCTCCCGGGCGCGCTGGTTCATCGTCCGCAGCGGCCGCAGCGCGCGGCCGGCCATCAGCCAGCCGAGCAGGATCGACAGCACGGCCATTCCCCCGAGCGCGACGCCGGACCACAGGAGCAATGACGACTTGTCGGTCGACCTCAGGTCGGCCAGCCTGATGTTCCCCGTCTTGGCGGCCTGCTGGATGTTTGCGTTGGCGTGCTGGATGAGCGCTTCCGCCGGCGGAAGAGACGTCTGTAACGCCAGGCCGTACTTCTGGGCGAGCCCCTGGGCCTCGGTCATGAACCTCATGAACGCCTGCCTGGCGGGCGGCGGCAGGCCCGCCAGAAACGGGGCGGCGCCCAGCCCGGACGCGTTGGTGGGGACGGGATTGGTGGTGTGAACGGTGGCTCCCCCATGCGCGCCGGGACGGGGCGTGGCGCGAACGCTGGACGGCGCACTCGCGCTGCGGGTCGGGTGCGTCGTGTAAACGGAGGGTCCCGATTTCGCCTGGGGCAAGTTGAAGAAAAACCCGCCCCCCGACCCGGACCCGGCCGCCACCGGCCTGCCATGAATGACGAAGGCTCTCCCGCCGGTCTCGCTCCACAGCGCGTAGGTGATCGCCAGCATGCCGGCGCCGGCGATCAGGAAGGTGGCGCCGTACAGCAGCGTCAACCGCAACCGCAGCGTCATCCGCAGCGGCAACCTAGATGCGATAGCCAGCACCCTGCACCGTCTCGATCACCGCCGGTTCCCCGAGCTTGCGCCGGAGGCGGCTGATCGTCACCTTGACGACGTTGGTGAACGGATCGGCCGCCTCGTCCCAGGCCCTGGCGAGCAGCTCCTCGGTCGAGATGACCGCGCCGTCGGCGGCCATCAGGAGTTCCAGCACCGCCAGCTCCTTGGCGCTGAGATCCAGCGCGGCCCCGCCGCGGCGGGCAAGCCGCCGGGCCGTGTCGAGCTGCAGATCGCCGTGCTCGAGCATGGGCGGCAGGGCGGGCTGGGCGCGGCGGGCGAGCGCGCGAATCCTCGCCACCAGTTCGGCGAACGCAAACGGCTTCGGCAGGTAGTCGTCGGCTCCGAGGCTGAGCCCGGTGACGCGATCGGAGATTCCGCCCGAGGCGGTCAGCATCAGGATCCTGGCGCGTCCGTCGGCGGCGGTCAGCCGCTCGCAGACCTGGTCACCGTGAAGGCCGGGAAGGTCGCGGTCGAGCAAGATCACGTCGTAGTCATAGAGATTGGCCTGCACGAGCGCGCCCGCGCCGTCGTGGACGATGTCGATCGCCATCCCCTCACGCCGCAACCCCGCCGCAATCGTCTCGGCGAGTTCGACGTGATCCTCGACGACCAGCACTCTCATCGGCGTGCATTCAGTCTGGTGCGCATGGTACGAGGATGGTTCGCCGATGGTTACGGCTGGGTTACACCGCCTGTTCCCGTGCTGTAACCGCCCGACCGTTACCACTTTCGCCATGTTTCGCATTCTCACACCCGCCACCGGCCTGCTCCTCGCCGCCGCGCTGCTGGCCGGCTGTGGCGGCTCGAACAACCACAATGGCAGCTCCACGAATGCCAGCTCGAGCGGCAGTAACGCCAGCAGCGCCCTGAAGTTTGCGCAGTGCATGCGCGCCAATGGCGTTCCTAGCTTCCCCGATCAGCCGTCGAACGGCGGCCCCCTAGGGATTCAGGGCGGGCCGAACGGCACCGCGACGATCAACGGCGTTACCGTCCCGCAGGCCACGTTGCAGGCGGCGATGCACAAGTGCCAGAGCGTAGTGCCGCACGGACCCCCGCTCAGCTCGGCGCAGATCGCCCAGATCAGGCAGGGGGCGCTGAGGATGGCGCAGTGCATGCGCTCGCACGGCGTTACCAACTTCCCCGACCCGCAGGTCAGCGCCGCCCCCGGCGGTCACGGCATCGGGATCCGGATCGGCGTCGCGCAGAACGGCAGCGGCAGCTCGGCGCAGAAGCAGAACCTCACTCAGTCTCCGGCGTTCGAGTCCGCACAAAAGATCTGCATGCCGCTGGTGCGAGATGCCACCCAGAAGGCCCTCGGGGGCGCAAAGCCGATTGCAAGCGCACAGCCGTGAACGAGCCACAGACATCGCGCTCCTGGCGGGGCCGGCGGACGCAGATAGCCGCCGCCGGGGCACTCGTGATCGCGTTCGGCGTGGTCCTCTACATGGTGCTCACCAACAAGAGCAACGGCAACGGCTCGGCCAACGCCAGCTCGCGGACCAACTACTCCAACTCGACCACCATCCAGCGGCGCAACCTGGTCGAGCAGGACACGGAGTCCGGGACGCTCAGCTACGCCGGCTCGTACACGGTCTACAACCGCATGACCGGCACCGTCACCTGGTTGCCGACCGCCGGTGATGTGATCAAGCCCGGCGAGGCGCTGTTCAAGGTCGACAACAAGCCGGTGCTGCTGATGGACGGCTACACGCCGGCCTACCGCGACCTCACGTCCTCGGACAAGACCGGCCCGGACGTTCTGGAGTTGAATGCCAACCTCGTCGACCTCGGCTACAACCCCGACGGGATCGTCATCGACGACGAGTGGCAGGCAGCGACGACCGCCGGGATCAAGGAGCTGCAGTACGCCTGGGGTGAGACCGAGACCGGCAAGCTGACACTCGGACAGGTCGATTTCCTGCCCGGCGACCAGCTCGTCTCGACCGTGTCGGGGGTGGTCGGCTCGGCCGTCAGCCTGACCGATCCGACGTCGCACGCCGAGTTCGTCAGCCTCGACACACCCTCGACAGACACGACGACGACCCCGACCACGGGCACAACGGGTACCACGACCACCCCAACCACGACAGGGACGACGACGACCCCGACCACGGGCACAACGGGTACCACGACCACCCCAACCACGACTGGGACGACAACGACGCCGACGACCGGCACCACGACCACCCCAACGACGACAGACACGAACACGACCCCGAAGACCACCACCACTCCGACCACGACGACGCCGCACTCGAACACGACGCCGCACACGAACACGACGCCGCACACGAACACGACGCCGCACACGAACACGACGCCGCACTCGGCGACTACTCCGTCGCACGGCGCGTCGGGAGGCACCGACAACCTCAGCCAGCAGACGTTGCAGGCGCTGTTGCGGCTCGTCAGGGAGCAGCAGCAGGCGCTCGCGCACGGCAGCGGGACTGGCAGCGGCAGCGGTAACAGCGGCCACGGCAACACCGGCCACGGCAACACCGGCAGCGGTAACACCGGCAGCGGTAACACCGGCAGCGGCAACACCGGCCACGGCAACACCGGCAGCGGTAACACCGGCCACGGTAACACCGGCCACGGCAACACCGGCCACGGCAACACCGGCAATGGCAACAGCAACCCCGGCAACGGCAACAGCGGCGGCACCCCGACCGCACTCATGGACACGACCTCGACCCAGCTGGTCGTGACCGTCGACCTGTCGGCCAGCTCGCAGAGCGAGGCGGTCGTCGGCGGCCACGTGAGCGTCCAGATGCCGAACGGCAGCACCGTCCCCGGGACGATCACGGCGGTCAGCTCGGTCGCCAGCAACAGCAGCAGCGGCAATGGCAATAGCGGCAACGGGAACAGCGGCAACGGCAACAGCGGCAACGGCAACAGCGGCAACGGCAACAGCGGCAGCTCGAGTTCGACCGTGCCGGTGACGATCACGCTGGACCAGCACGTCTCGGGGAAGGGACTCGACCAGGCGGCGGTCAGCGTCAACTTCGTCCAGCAGAAGGCCACCAACGTGCTGTCGGTGCCGGTGACCGCGCTGCTGGCGACCTCGGGCAGCACCTATGCGGTGCAGGAGTCGGCACCGCCTCACAAGCTGATCCCGGTGACGACCGGCCTGTTCGCCGCCGGCTACGTCCAGATCTCCGGCCCGGGGATCTACCCGGGGCTGCAGGTCACGGACTCGCAGGGATGAGCGTCCGGCTCGACAGCGTCGTCAAGGAGTATCCGGGCGGGGTGACCGCGGTGCGCGACGTATCGGTGGACGTCCCGGACGGCGATCAGGTTGCGATCGTGGGGCCGTCGGGCTCGGGCAAGACCACGATGCTGAGCATCCTCGGCACGCTCGAGCGCCCCACCACCGGTCAGGTCCACGTCGCCGGGCAGAACGTCGGCGAGGCGTCGGATCGCGAGCTCGCCGGGCTCCGCGCCCACCGAATCGGGTTCGTCTTCCAGGCGTTCCACCTGCAGGAGGCGATGACGGCGGTCGACAACGTCGCCAACGGCATGCTCTACACCGGGATGCCGTTGCGGCGCCGTCGGCAGATCGCGCGCGAGGCGCTCGAGCGCGTGGGACTCAGCCACCGATTGGACTTCAAGCCCCGACAGCTCTCCGGCGGCGAGCGCCAACGCGTCGCGATCGCCCGGGCGGTCGCCAAGCGGCCGACGATCGTCCTCGCCGACGAGCCAACCGGCAACCTCGACTCGCGGGCGGGCGGCGGGGTCCTGGAGCTCCTGCACGAGCTCGCCGCCGAGGGCGCCACGCTCGTCCTGATCACCCACGACGAGAACATCGCAAGCGGCTTCCCGCGCCGCCTGCAGATGCGGGACGGCGAGCTCATCGCCGACGAGCGCCGATGAGCAGCACCTCGGTCGCGGCCGGACCGCTCCAGCGCCGTCGGCGCTTCAGGAGGCGCTCCCGGTCGCCGGAGATCGCGAAGCTGCCCCCGCACGAGGTGTTCGGCGTCGCGCTGCAGGGACTGCGGACCCGCAAGCTGCGCGCCGCGCTGTCAGCGCTCGGGATCGCGATCGGGATTGGCGCGATGGTGGCGGTGGTCGGCGTCTCGTCCTCGGCCCAGGCGAACCTGCTCGCCGAGATCGACGCCCTCGGGACCAACCTGCTGACGGTCTCCCCCGGACAGGATTTCCTCGGCAACAACGCGGTGCTCCCGACCAGCGCGGTGCCGATGATCGACCACATGCAGAACGTCCTGAGCGCCGCCGCGATCTATTCGGTGAGCAACGAGAACGTCTATCGGACGCCGAATGTCCCGACCGAACAGACCGGAGGCATCGGCGTCGAGGCCGCCGACGACAACCTCCCGCACGTCGTCGGCACGTCGCTGGCGGCGGGGCACTTCCTCGACGCCGTCGCCAACCGATTCCCGGAGGCGGTGCTCGGCGCCCAGGCGGCGGCGACCCTGCAGATCGAGCAGGTCGGTGGCCACGTGATGGTCTACATCGGGAACAGGTGGTTCGTCGTGATCGGGATCCTGAAGCCGGTAGTGCTCGATTCGAACCTCGACTCGAACGTTTTCATCTCACTGCCGATGGCCGAGAAGTACTTCCAGCAAGCGCCGAACGCGACCGAGATCTACGTCCGCGCCAACCAGAACGACGTCATCAGCGTCGACAACCTGCTGCCCGCCACCGCCGATCCCCAGGACTCCAGCGGCGTCAGCACCACCCGCCCGACCGACGCGTTGGAGGCCAAGGCGGCGGCCAAGGGCCAGTTCACGACGCTGCTGCTCGGCCTCGGCGCCGTCGCGCTGCTCGTCGGCGCGATCGGGATCGCCAACATCATGGTGATCTCGGTGCTCGAGCGACGCGGCGAGATCGGACTGCGGCGCGCGCTGGGAGCAACCCGCGGTCACATCACGAGCCAGTTCCTGGCCGAGTCGGCGTTGCTGGCGGCGATCGGCGGCGTCTTCGGGCTCGCGCTCGGCGCCGGCGCGACCGAGGTCTATGCCGCCGCCAAGCACGAACCGTTCGTCGTGCCGCTGTACGCCCTGATCGCCGCGCCCAGCGCCGGCTTCCTGATCGGCGCCCTGGCCGGCCTCTACCCGGCCGCGAAGGCGGCCCGACTCAGCCCGACCGAGGCGCTGCGGGCATAAAGGCCGAGTCACGGCCCGCTGCCGTTGTCCCGAACACCGGTGGGAAGCTGCGGCCGACATGCCTCGTCCGCGTGTCGGAAGACTGGCGTATAGCGGCCGACCGGGCTGATCCCCGGAACGCCTCCCAGGCTGAGGCCGCCGAATTGATCCGGGTCGAGCATCGGGATCCCGTGCTCCCGCATGCATTGGGCATAGTGGAGCAGACCCAACCGGATCGCTTCCGTCAGCCTCGACCGGGCGCCCTGCTCCTTGGCGGCGACGATCGCAGCGATGTAGTGCCCGCAGGTCCTGTCCGCTCGAACGAAGGCCGGCGACTTCGTGTACGGCAGGTTCGCCAACGACAGCCCGGTGTGGCCGAGAATGTGGATCGGGTCGGGCACGTTTCGAGCCGTGTGCCCGCATGCCAGGCCGCGAACTGGACCATGTCGGCACGGCGTCCGAGGACGCCCTTGACGCGGCCTCGGCCGAGATCGCGTCGAGGGAGCTACACGTCGAGACCTCGCTCGAACCTGCCCGGATCCTGGGCGACCGGGTCCTGATCGAGCGCCTCGTCGGCAACCTCGTCGACAACGCGGTGCGCCACAACGTCGCCGGCGGCGCGCTCGAGCTCCGCACGCTCGCGCACAACGGCACCGCCGCGATGACGATCAGCAATACCGGGCCCGTGCTCGACCCCGCCCTGATCCCGACCCTGTTCGACCCATTCGCCCGCGCCGAGCGCGTGCACTCGACCGACGGCGTCGGCCTCGGGCTGTCGATCGTCGAGGCGATCGCGATCAGCCACGGTGCGACCGTCACGACGCGGCCGAACCCGGATGGGGGGCTCGAGGTCTCGGTTATCTTCCCGAGTTGAGCTCGGACACGAGCGCTTCGACCCGACGGGCGATCTCGTCCCGGATCGTGCGGACCTGATCGAGTGGGAGGCCCGCCGGATCGGCGAGGTCCCAGTCGATGTAGCGCTTGCCGGGGATGTACGGACACTCATCGCCGCAGCCCATCGTGACGACGACGTCGGCTCGCTGGGCGAGCTCGCGGGTCAGCCCCCGCGGGGTGCGTCCGGACAGATCGATGCCGAGTTCCCTCATGACCTCTATGACCCCGGGATGAACTCGGTCGGCGGGCGTGGTTCCGGCCGACAGCGCGTGATCGCGAGCGCCGGCCGCCCGCTCGAACAGCGCCTGGCTCATCTGGGAGCGACCGGCGTTCTGCTTGCAGACGAACAGGACCGTGGTCATGGCGTCTGCGGAACAACAACTGCGGCGGCGTCGGCCGGCGTCAGCTGCGGGTAGAGGACGCGGATCGCGAGGATCGCGACCAGTCCGCCGGCGACTTGGGCCAACACGAAGCCCGGGACCGAGGCGGGAGCGACGCCGGCAAACGTATCCGAAAGGGTTCGGCCGACGGTGATCGCAGGATTGGCGAAGCTGGTCGAGCTGGTGAACCAGTAGGCCGCACCGATGTAGGCGCCGACTGCAGCCGGCACCTGCGCTGCGCGGTGTGTACGGGCGAGCGCGAAGATCACGAGGATCAGCCCGGCGGTGGCGACCACCTCGGCGAGCAGGTGAGCAGGGCTGGCCCGGTGGTGGGTCGAGATGCTGATCGCGGCTCGAGCGAACATCGCGTTCGCGGCGATCGCCCCCAGGGCGCACCCCGCGACCTGGGCGCCTATGTACGCAAGCGCGTCGCGCCAGGAGATCCCTCTGAAGGCCGCATCGACGAGCGACACGATCGGGTTGAGGTGGCCGCCAGAAACCGGTCCGAACATCAGGATGATCGTGTACAGCCCGACCGCGGTCGCGGCGGCGTTCTCGAGCAGCTCGAGCCCGATCTCGTTCGGCGAGAGCTGCTGGGCCGCGATCCCGGAGCCGACCACGACCGCGGCGAGAAACGCAGCGCCCAAGAGCTCGGCAAGCAGCCGGCGGGTCAGCGGCACATCGTCCGTCATCTCCGCGCAGTCTAAACATTGACAATCGTCACTTCAATCGATACACGTATATAGATGGCTGTCGATCTGGAGCTCGTCCCGAAGACCAAGCGCGCGCCGGGTGAGCCATGTTGCGAGCCCGTCGTCTACCCGGACGTCGAACGAGGACATGCGATCCGGATGGCCGCGGTCGCGAAGGCGCTCGGCGACCCGGTGCGACTCCAGCTCGTAGACGTGCTCCGCAAGCACGCCGGAAAGGTCTGCGTGTGCGAGCTCGTTCCCCTGTTCGATCTGTCCCAGCCGACCGTCTCCCACCATCTGAAGGTGTTGCGGGAGGCCGGAATCGTCGGCTCGGAACGTCAGGGGTTGTGGGCCTATTACTTCGTGATCCCGGATGCGCTGAAGGAGCTGTCGACATGGCTGAGCTAGACGACGTGCGTGAGCTGGTTCGCGAGAAGTACGCTGAGGTCGCGCGGACCGGCTGCGGCTGCTGCACACCCTGCGACGACACGGGAGGGTTCGGCGCCCCGCTTTACGCCGCGGCTGACCCCGAGGCCGTGTCCGAGGCGGCGGTCGCGGCGTCACTCGGGTGCGGCGTTCCGACCGCGGTCGCCGATCTTCGCGAGGGCGAGACCGTGCTCGACCTCGGCGCCGGGGCCGGCGCCGATGTCCTGCTGTCGGCCCGCCGGGTCGGGCCGACCGGGAAGGCGATCGGGCTCGACATGACCGATGAGATGCTCGAGCTTGCCCGCCACAACGCGGCCGCCGAGGGAATCGAGAACGTCGAGTTCGTCAAGGGCTATCTCGAGGAGCTGCCGCTCCCCGACGCCAGCGTCGACGTCGTGATCTCAAACTGCGTGATCAACCTCTCAGGCGACAAGCCGCGAGCACTCGCCGAGGCCGCCCGGGTGCTCAAGCCCGGAGGCCGGTTCGCCGTCTCGGACGTGATCGCCGACCCCGACATGGACGCGGCGACGAAGGCGGACATGCAAGCGTGGACCGGGTGCATCGCCGGCGCCCTGACGGTCGCCGAGTTCGAAGCGGCGCTGACCGCGGCGGGCCTCGTCGACCACGAGTTTCACGAGACCCATCGCGTCCATCACCACGCCGGCGCGGCGATCATCCGCGCCCGCAAGCCGGAAAAGGAGTAGGGGTAGCCGCGCTCCAGGACTGGGATCGAGCGCTGCCGGTTGGCTACACTGCGACGCTCGATGGGGGGAGTGGTCGGTCCACGCCTGATTCGAGCGATGCGCTGCGGCGCAGCGCTCCTTGTCGTGTGCGCAATCGCCGCCGCCGGCGCAACCGCGCAAACCGGAGCGGCTGGCAACGCCCTGCACTTCGCCTATGTCGTCGACGGGACAGCCGACTGGCACGACCAGACGATCGGCACCACCTACAGCGCACCATCGCTCGTCCGGTTCGCGGTCGGCAGCAGCACCGGCTACGGCATCGCCTACCAGGGCGCCAGCAACACCCTGCACTTCG
>Ga0123355_10007346_pt1 | contig 16501 bp, 12 predicted proteins | sample TergutEmb28metaG_3_FD_89872 | JGI IMG/M metagenome (GOLD analysis project Ga0123355, IMG submission 89872) | Embiratermes neotenicus P1 segment gut microbial communities from Petit-Saut dam, French Guiana - Emb289 P1 | ecosystem: Host-associated > Arthropoda: Insects > Digestive system > Gut ...
AATTGGTCCGTAGTTAAAGCAAATATCCTCCCACCCACTGGCGAAATCGAATTCTACTTTCCCTAACACTTGCCCAAGTGCATTTTCTACCAGCACGCAGCAAGTCTCTACCATGTCTTCCAGCATGTCGGGATAGTCTCCCCATGCATAACAGACACCTTCAAATGTCAACAAATCTCGGATTTTACCAATCATAGAGCCGCAGTCGATACCTAGGGGATAATCCCGCGTTGGTGGGTGTGCTTTCATTATGCCTGCGACATCAAGCATGCGTGCGGGGCTATTAAGTGAAAAACGTTCTTCTTTTATGCGCGCCCAATCATCAGGTGTTTTGATAGGTGAGTTTGTATAATGAGGGATAGTTGACGCACCAGACTCTGGTACCTCAGCTGTCAGTCCGTTTTCATCTTGTATGAGGATCTTATTACCTTGACGCCCAATTTCTTTTACTTCAAAGTTAGGATCCATCCATACATTGTTATACAGTGTCACAATGGGGTCAAAAGCAAAGAACTCGTTTGCAGCACCTTCATGAGTGATCCCATTTTTTACAAATAGATCCCACTGTGTATAATTTTCTGCCCAATAACCGAATTCCATGTTAAAGCTACGGTCTACCGATTGAAGGCGCATCTGACGGTTAAACCGTTCGCGCGGGGTTAGATTACCCTTCCAAGAAGAACGTATAGGAGTGATTTTTGCCATAAACGTAGCATCCTTTCTAATGCTTTACATATAAGATTTTGTTGTTACAATATTGCTTTACGATAATAAACCTTTTTTTTATCGATATAAAGACTTGCGCTTATGTTGCAAAACAAACAAATATTAGTTATATTTATATAATCAAATGAACACAAATGAACATTTTTCAGGAAGCTGGACGTCCATATTTGCACATTTTACAAAATGTGATATAACGTACATGAGGAGAGGAAAAAATGCTTGTTATAGAACGGCAGCAGGCCATAATGGAATACCTCAAGAAACACAAGACTGCCACGGTGATTGCATTAGCAAAAAAATATTACAGCAGTGAAGCTACTATACGGCGCGACTTGGAGGCACTACAAGCACAAGGGCTTATTGCGCGTACACATGGCGGTGCAGGTATACTAAAGGGTTTGAATAATGAAATCCCCCTGTACTTACGCGAGAAAGAAATGCTTCATGAAAAAAGACTTATTGCCGCACTGGCAATTGACTTAATAGATGAAGGCGATGTCATTATTCTAGATTCGTCCTCCACCATCCACGAAATGATACGGCATATGGGCAATATGAAAAATATCACTGTGGTTACTAATGGTGCTAAAACAGCCCTTTCTCTTACGGAGTTACGTGTCAGTGTCTTTTCCACCGGGGGCAAGCTACGCGAAAACTCGCTCTCGTATGTAGGTGATATCGCAAAATCTACGGTGGAAAATTTCTGCGCCAATAAATTATTTTTTTCGTGTCGTGCAATTTCTGCAAAACATGGACTGATGGATTCTTCATTGGAAGAAGCAGAGCTTCGACGTGTGATGATGAACCAAAGTCAGTTAAATATCTTGCTGTGCAGTGATGATAAATTTGAAAAATCGGCGTTTTACCGTATATGTGATGTAGGACAAATTCATGTATTTGTATCTAACAATCGTCCCCCTAAGTCGTTGTGCAATATGATGCTAGAACAAGGGATTCGTATTATTACGCCGGGAGAAAATATTAGGAGGTCTTTATGACACTTGCAGAATACAGAAGTAAACTACTGGGTTGCTGGATGGGAAAAAACATTGGTGGCACTTTGGGCGCACCTTTTGAGGGAGCGCAAACGGTACTGGATGTGTCGTCATATACCCATGATATTACTGGAGACCCGCTTCCTAACGATGATTTAGACCTGCAACTAGTATGGTTGCACGCATTGGAACGCTACGGCAAGCAAGTTAATGCAGCCATTTTGGGTGAGCTGTGGTTGAGCTACATTCCGCCAGACTGGTTGGAGTATGGTGCAGGGAAGAATAACATGAGAATGGGATTAATGCCCCCATTGTCTGGATACTTGAATAATCAGTACCGCGACTCAAATGGAGCATGGATTCGTAGTGAAATATGGGCTTGTGTAACACCTGGGCATCCGAATATTGCAGTACGTTATGCGTGGGAGGATGCCATTGTAGACCATAGTCATGAAGGGGTATATGCAGAGGTTTTTTGCGCGGCATTGCAAAGTGCTGCTTTTGCAGAATCAGACATAGAGAAACTCATCCAAATTGGATTGAGCTATGTCCCTGCCGATTGTGGTGTAGCCCGTGGGATAAATACTGCTCTTGAGTGTTATCACAGCGGCTTAACATGGCAGGAGGCGCGCATTAAAGTGCTTACAGAAGTACCTGGGAGTTTCTTGCATACTGATAAAGCTGCACCGGATTTTGTTAAAGACGTACCTGTGGGTCCGTCTGGGTGGGATGCACCGGGTAATGTAGGCATTGTAATTATTGGTCTCTTGTATGGTGAAGGTGATATAGGAAAAAGCGTATGTATTGCATGCAATTGCGGGGAAGACACCGATTGTACTGCCGCAACCGTGGGCGCGACACTGGGCATTATCTCAGGCATCGAAAATATTCCGCAAGAATGGATCGCACCAATAGGTCGCAACATCAAAACAATGAGCTTGCATGCTACAGACTGGACATTCCATCCTGCGGCAACTATTGATGAATTGACCGATAGGGTAATACGTGTTACACCACAGATTTTGGGCAGTGAGCTGTGTGACTATGTAAACTCCGAAAATGGCTACAATATAAAAATGAATGATGAGGAAAACTTGAAATGCCCAACGCCCTTGCCATATCAACGCGACCCTTGGTATTGGCATGATTTTAATGACTTGCTTCGTCAAAGCCCATTTTGTTTGCGGCACGACCATGTGATTTTTAACACAGTACTTGACTATGGTGGTGAACCTTATATTCGTGAAGGAGAGCCCATAACATTTGTTCTTAGGATAGAAAACCAGGTGCGTCGCCAACAGTGGCTTACAGTAAAGTGGCATCTTCCCCCCGGTTTTGAAATATCTGAAGGGGCAGTTACTGCGGTGCCACTAGAGGCTTACCACGCAGGTAATTTGGGCTGGACAGAGCGTACATTTACCCTGAGTGCAAGCGGTTTAGATGCACCGTGTTATTCATTGATACTAGAAATTACGGCAAACGGACGACCTACAAAAGGGCTAATACCTGTAACATTGATAAACAGTTAGAGGATTGTCTGTGATAACTCCTTATGTATTAGACTTCTTCCGAAATAGGAATCAACCATGCGAAAATGCTCTCTAGTTCCAGGGAGGAGGTGTGATAGACAGCGTATGCTGGCTGTCTCATATAACTCGACGGTTTTCCAATTATATGACAAAAAAGGCTTCCACGGTGTGTGAAGCCTTTTTTGTACTTAGTTGCTACGTGTTATTTTCCGTGCTAATTCATCCATTACATTTTTGCTAACAAACGGTGAAATCCCGGCAAGCGCGCCGTAGCCACTTACCTCCACAATTTTGAGCGCAAGTTCGTCAATTATATGTTTGCTTACAAATGGTGCAAGCCCGACAAGAACACCTGTTCCTGGTACGTTTGCAATCTTCTGGGCAAGTGTGTCAATTACCTCACGGCTCAAGAACGGAGCGATTCCGGTAAGCACCCCTGCGCCTGATACATCTTCTACTTTTAATGCAAGTTCACCCAGCACATGCTGGCTCACGAACGGTGCAAGACCGGTTAGCGCACCAATACCACTAACCTTTTCTATTTTTAATGCGAGACTGTCCATGTACTCCTTATCTAAAAATGGTGCAAGCCCACATAAGTCACCAATATTGTCAGTGTTCTCTAATTTATCTGCCATCTCTTGCAAAACATCCTGGCTCACGAATGGTGCAATACTAGCAAGCTGGCCAAGCCCTGTGTTTTCAGTGTTTACATGAACGACTAGTTCACTAACTTGGCTTGGGCGCAGCATGGGGGCTATTTCAGCTATTTCATCTATATACAATTCTTCTTCTACATACACGCTGGTGTTTTGGTTTAGTACATTTTTCACCAAATCCACTTCTTTTGCGTTATCTAAGAGTTCGTCGATGCTTACGCCAAGCACCTGTGAAATGCCAGGCAACTTGGATACATCTGGCATTGTAAGCCCACGCTCCCAGCTAGAAACTGCTTGGTAGCTCACGCCCGCTAGGTCTGCAAGTTCGTTTTGTGTCATGTCACGCTGTTTGCGTAGGTTGGCAATTTTTCTTCCGATTTGTTGTAAGTTCATTTTTAGTCCTCCTTAGGGTTTGGGAGGATATATTCCCCCCTGCGTAATGTTTGCTTAAGCAGGTGAAGTGTAGCGCAACTCCACTTATCAGTAAATAAAGTTATTCTTGCTAAAGGAGGGCTTGAGTTGAATGATGATAGGTTACATGCCGTCACAGGCAGCCGTAATATAGGCAAAGTCGCTCTCATTTATACAGCGTACATCCAGCAGCAGCTGGTTTTTTTGTATCCTTGCTATAATTGGAATGGACGTACTGCGTAGTTGTTCTTCCAACTGAGTTGCTGTACAATTTCCGGAGGGTCTTATCGCCACTGCCCAAGAATCAAAGTCCATCATAGGTAATGACCCGCCACCAGCCTGTGTAGTGGTCTTTGTCAACTCTGCATTAAGATGCGGCGGTAGTTTTTCGTGCAAGCGCGCGGCCTTTTCCTTGAGGGCTGTGGGGCATGCATGTAACATTACGAGAGACGGGACTTGTGATTTTGCGTGGTCTATATCACGGTACATAAGCAGAGTAGCTTCCAGCGCGGCAAGCGTTAGCTTATCTGCACGCAGGGCGCGATATAGTGGGTGAGCGTGTAGCTTTGCTATATGTTCTGCACCGCCTAGTATAATGCCGCATTGCGACCCTCCCAACAGCTTGTCGCCGCTGAAGCATATGATATCTGCGCCGTCTGCAATAGCTTGTTGTACCGTGGGTTCGCCAGCAAAACTTACAAACGAGCCGGAACCTAGATCATAAATGGAAAGTACGTTCATTTCCCTGGCAATATTCGTAAGTTCTCGCATTTCAACTTCCGATGTGAAGCCTGTGATTTTGTAGTTGGAGGTATGCACCTTGAGTAGTGCAGCAGTAAGGTGGGAAACAGCATGGCGGTAGTCCTGTGCGTGGGTTTTGTTGCTTGTACCTACCTCATGCAGGGTTGCTCCGCCTTGTGAGATAACATCAGGCACGCGGAACGAGCCGCCAATTTCCACAAGCTCGCCGCGTGAGACAACAACCTCGCGGTTTTGGCACAAGGCGGATAAAGCAAGTAGCACTGCTGCCGCATTGTTATTTACAATGCAAGCGGCCTGTGCGCCCGTCAAACTTGTGAGAAGTTGCTCGATACCACCAGTACGGCTGCCGCGCTTGCCTGTTTGCAGGTCATATTCCAATGAGGAATAGCTTTGAGCGATCTGTTTAACATGCTCGGCAACCTGCTCTGCCATTGGGGCGCGGCCTAGGTTTGTGTGTAGAGGAATACCAGTCGCATTTATGACTGGGCGTAGAGTAGGGGTGGTTTTGGAATGTGCAAGCACCAACGCGCGAGCGGCGATGCCTTGAAGGGTATGTTCGGACATGATTTTCTGCGTTGTAATTTCTGCCCGTGCTTCGCTCAATGTTTCCCGTATTGCATCTACCAGTACAGTGCGTGGGATATCATGACCGCCTGCGATGCATTGTAGCACGTCATCTACACGTGGTAGCGTACGTAATATCGCATGATTGCTACTCATTGTTTTCACCCATAAGGTCCTCGTCCACCAGTATATCAATTGCGGCAGAAAGGTTTGACTCCGCAACAAGCACTATCGGCCCAGTGCAGCCCATTCCACTTTCTGCATAAATGGTGGCGCGGTGTAAAATGTTTACGGCTTTATCCAAGTCCATAATCTCTATGCCAGAAATTTCTGCCGTTACAATTTCTTTAGGTGGTGGTGTGAAGTCTAGTTCTGCTGGCATTGTAGATGTTGTTTTTATTGTTTTTTCCAAGATATCCTCCAGGCCGGCGCGTTTTGCCGCCGCAAGTTCTGCTTGCATTACCGTGCGCCAATTGCCGCGCACAAGCTCTGTCGCGTATTCTACTGCAGCTGCAATAACAGGTGCGCCAGAAGCTCTGGATACGATAAGCACAAGATCCTCCACACCTTCACCAATGCCTGGGCCATAGCCATATCCAACCGACTCAAAATTGCCGCCCGTTGTAAATGCTGAAAGCATCTTGGTCAAAATGTTACCGGTTAGTGGGTCGCATACCATGATATCGCATGGGGCAGTTAGCACATCATTGCCGCGCATGATAGAGCCGCCATCTTCGCGTCCACTTTCCGCGAAGTTTATTTTGTATCCACGTGCAGAAAGCTCTGCGAGCGCGCGTTCGGTTTGGCGCGCACCATCGATATTGAGTATACCCACGGTTGGTTCGAGAGTTCCGCAGGCTTTTGCCACGATAATACCATAGATAGCGTTAAGCACCATGCCAGCAACCCTGTCGGTGGCGGCTGTACCTGTGGTGGTGGCAATGTACATTGGTTTGCCCATTGCTGGGGTCAGGCAGCGTCCGACTGTGGATATACCTATAGGGAAGGCGTGATGCATTGCAATGGTTGCGTCCGGTCGTTGTAGTTCGTCTCCAACATATACAACGTCGATCCCCTTACGTGCCGCAATTTCCACACCTGTGCTAATATTTGCCTCACCAAGCTCACTGCTCGAGCATGATATTGCTATGCGTGGTTGAGCTATTTTTGCGGCCGCATTGGTTTCCAGTGTCGTGTCTGTTTTTCCAGCATTTTTTCGCATTAAGAACGAGCAACCGTCAAACAGATTTGTCATGCGCCCGAGGAATAAGCTACCCTTGCCAATTATCATTGCCGTACAAATATCTCCTGCCAACATGTCGTCACATGCAAAACCAATATACGGCACACCGGACGGGATATGACCCTGGGTTGGAGCCCAACCAACCATGCCATGCTTTGCAGCAAAATCATTTAGTTCCGCACGCTCCAGTTGCTTTTTCATAACGGCAAGTGCGCCAATCATTTTATAGTTTGCGGCGGGTACATCTCCTGCGCCGGCGGGCTTGGTCACATCCGGGTTGTGCATCTCGACAGAGAATTTATCAATATCCGTGATTTTTAGTCCAATTTTGTCCAGTGGGTCTGTTACTAATGCGGTAATTACCGCCTGTGGCGACGAGCCAGAGCCTACAGTATGCCAGCCCGTGTACTCGGACAAAATTTCTGGGCTTGCCCCATCGTTTTCAGACACAAGCACAGCAAATGCGCCTACTACGTCTTCCAGAATTGGAAGGTTTTTTTTTACATGGTCTTTGCCATTCATGCCCAGCTTTGCGGTGCTGCCGCCTGCAGAAACGATTACATTTTTATATGTTCCACTTTTCACTAGAGCTGCCGCGTGAATTAGCGCATGCACAGGCGCGGCACAAAATGCGCGAATGTCTGAACCGGTTGCCCCGGTGAAGCCTGCAATTTCTGCCGCGGCCTTGGCAAGGTTACCACCGCCGCGCTGGTTCATGTCACCAACCGCCTCTTCTGAGCAGTCTATGACAAGGTCTATGGCAGACTTTGTTACGCCTTTTTCGGCCATTATGCGTGAAAGATGTAGCAGAGATAGGACATTGGATGCCTTTGATACCAAATTTTCGAGGATAACATGTGCGGAGAGGTTTTCGTCTACATCATGAGCTTTTTTTATGCAGCCTATGAGTTTACTGTCTTGGTACAGTGCTTCCGCACCGTTTTGTAGTAAGCTTTCTATCACATCCATTGACACACCATCTTTTATTTTTATCGAGTCGTCAACTAATGGGTGTGTGGCGAATACCGGTTTTGTGGCAACAACAAATGTCTCTGATAGCTGCATTAAATCAAATGCATCGCAAGCTTGCATTAGCAGATAAAATTCTCTCTGAGGCATAATTTCGCCAAACTTTGCAAAGCGAGAGGCATTTGGCAGTTGCGTATTGTGCCATGGTGCTGGTATTTTTGATAGCTCTGTTGGAGAGATACCACCGATGTAAGTCTGGTTTGGCGGGTATGCCATTGCCATATCGAATGTGCGCATGTGTGATTCTATTTTTGTCAAATATTCGGAACTTGGGTTGACCATCCGCTCGGTAGTTTGGGTAGTGCCGTTGTGGATGACCATATCTGGTGTGTGCGCAAGGCAGTATGCAGCGGATTTTATTATTGCGTTCATATTTTCGCTCCTTTATTATTAATATGTAAAACCGTGGAAGCAACATCCCACGGCTACAAACTAAAACTTACAATACTGTTCGCGTATCGCTTGCATCTCCGATGCTATTTCGTCAAGGTCAAGTACCATTTCCATCATACCTACCTGTTCGTCATAAACGGCGGAGTCTACTTCCGATTTAATTTCTTCTTCACATATGTGATACACCTGAAGTCCCAACGAGACTCCTGTCAATGGCCCTGCAAAAGTAGGGTCGCCAGCCGTAACGGTTTCTGCCGCTATGCCGGAGGCTTCGCCCTCAGCTGCACCTAGGATAACCACCAGGTTTTCCGCACCATGCTGCTCGGCAAATTCCTTTACCCTCTTCTGATTTTCCAGATCCATTGCGCCTGCGGCTGTTCAGACGAAGCATTCTGTTGAAGAGAACAAAACTATCGCATCTGCGGCAGTTTTAATACACTCTTCGATGGCAGGGCCTGGAACGCCGTCACGGTCGCCGATAATCACGATTTTCTTATTAGCTAAAAGTGCCATGTGTGTTATCTCCTTTCGTATTTTTACGCATGTTTTGTAATCATTGCTTCTATATTTGCTTCTGTTGCGTCATCTTTTATAAGTTCCTCAAGTTTCGCGCCATTTTCGTAAATTGCGATAACGGGTAGGCCAAGGATTTTTTGGCCTATTGCAAGGCGGCGGGCTTTGGTTGTGTTAAGCTTTACGAACTTGAGTTTGTCGCCGTATTTTTGGGACATACTTGTGACGAACGGCAGTAGTGCCTCACATGGAACACAGCCATCGCCGTAGAAATCTACCAGCACTTTTCCGGTGGCTTGCAGGACTTCTGTTTCAAAGGTTTCTTTTGTTGTTTCCAGCATTTGTTTACCTCCTATGCTCTGTTCTTTACATGCCTTGTAATCGGTAATTACATCATTTTGTACAAGCCTCACATTGCATCTACATATCGCTCCGCAGCTATAGCTGCAATAGCCCCATCTGCTGCGGCCGTCACAACCTGCCTTAGACTTTTCACACGAATATCTCCTGCTGCAAAAACACCTGGCACATTTGTACACATATCATCATCGGTAGGAATGTACGCACCATCCATTCGTATCTTGCCCTCAAAAATTGCCGTATTGGGTAAAAAACCTACGAAGACAAATACTCCAAATGTACCATCCTCTTCGTCTGCTTCAATTTCTCGCAACTCTCCCGTTTTTATATTTTTGACCACCATAGATGTGAGAATACCATCGCCGCGCAATTCTTCGACTACGCTGTCCCACATGTACTCAATTTTGGGGTTAGCAAATGCCCGTTCTTGAATAGATTTTGCGGCACGAAGCTCGTCCCTCCGGTGTATTATTGTAACCTTGCGGGCAAATTTTGTGAGATAGATAGCCTCTTCGACGGCGGAGTCGCCCCCGCCTACTACGTACACCTCAAAGTCCTCGAAAAAGTTTGCATCACATGTGGCGCAGTAGCTTACGCCTTTTCCAATAAACTCGCGCTCGCCGGGGCAGCCAATTGGCCTAGGCATAGCACCTGTAGCAACAAGTACCGTCTTACCTTGATACGTTGATTTTTGTCCCGTTACAACCTTTGTATCCTTTGCAAGATCTACGTCTGTTATTGTGTCGGAAACACGCTCTGCACCAAAATGATCCACCTGTTGTAGCATTCGTTCAATAAGGCTTGACCCGGTCTCATGTGGAATGCCTCCAGGATAGTTTTCTATTTCACTAGTTATGACAATTTGGCCACCGATAGCGTCTTTTTCGATAAGCAGTGTGCTAAGTCGAGCGCGGCCGGCGTATATTGCGGCAGATAGCCCTGCGGGGCCTGCGCCAATTATAATAATGTCGTATACCACAGTTTCACCTATTTCACATTAAAAATTGTCTGTCCGGCGACCTCTGTGGACAATGCCTCGAGGGCAGTATCTAAAATGCGGCGGCGTATGTTTTGTTCTTTTGCCGGTGTCAGTTTTGGATCACCAAGAGGGTGGGGGATAGCAATAGTTGGTACAATCCTGTTTGCGCCAACTGTGAGTGATATTGGCGTGACAGTACATAGATGTACAACAGGTATGCCTACACGTTCAATTTCTTTCACCATCGTTGCACCGCAACGAGTACATGTGCCTCAGGTAGAGGTGAGTACAACGGCATTTACGCCAACACTTAGTAACTTTTGGCCAATGTCTTCTGCAAATATGCGAGAAGACTTTACCGCAGTGCCGTTGCCTGTTGTGGAGTAAAAGTAATTATGCAGCCGGCCAATTTTGCCTTCTTCTTCAAACTCGCGCATAATGTCTACAGGAAGCACACGATCTGCGTCTTGGTTTGCATATACAGGGTCATAGCCGCCATGCGCGGTTTCATAGTCTGCTTCTGTAAGGTCAAAAACGCCAGTGATATCATATTCGCCATACTTGGAGGCGGATGAAGATTCAATACGGTCTGGGTTACCCTTTGGTACAATACCGCCACTTGTAACCAACGCAATTGTTGCTAGTTTAATATCTTTGACTGCCGCAACGGGTGATACTCTATCAAAATTTGGCATTGGGTACTCTGTTGTAAATGGCTTGCCTGCCATTTTATTAAGCAGCATTTTGACGGCACGAGTGCTGCCCCGCTCTGTATCAAAAAAGTTTACCCGCAGCCCACGCGGGAGGTAGCCATCCTCGATAGATGCCCCTATTTTTTCGCCTTGCGCAAGCTTTAGTATAAGCTTTGCCATTGCAGGCGCGGCGGAACGCATTCCTGCGGCAGAGTTTTTGGTGGACACGATGTAGATTTTTTCCTTAAACATGTCCGCGCCAGGATTTTCTGCATACATGCCTGTTACAACCGGGATATCGAACTTTTTAGCTACCGCATCACAAATTGTGCCGCATGCTACACCATAGCGACCTGCGTTAAATGCAGGTCCAGCAATGAACATATCGGGGTTTTCGGATTCAATCATATCAAGGATTTGTGCTGTTGCTTCATCAGTGTTTTCTGCAAAGTAGGAGTCGCCGCAGATTAAAGTCTTTGTAATTTCTGCCGCATCGCCAAACGCTGTCTGAAATGCAAGCCCTGGGCCTACAAAGCCCATGCGGCTTTCTGGCGGGGTGTTTGCCATTTCCTCGCCGCCTATGCCTGCGTAGAACTGGTTGATATAGTGGACTACTTTTAGTTTTGTCAACAAAATTCCTCCTCTATGTGGCTTCGCACACGTCCCGCATTATCGTGCACTCATTTTATTATATCCGAGCTCGTTTGTCGCACCAGTTATTGCTTGAATTTCTACGGTTATATATCCATCAAGCCGGATGTTATTTTCAAAACCTCCAGCAATTTTGTCAACATAGTCCAGCGTACCTATTACTTTATCCAGCTTTGGCAGCGTCACAATTTCGTTGGCATTGCCACCTGTGACCACTGCATTTGCAGAAGCATCAACATCCGCGAGCGATTGTGACATTCCATCACGTCCCGCGTATTCGTCTGTGATTATAACAGTATGGATGCCCTTTGCCTCTATCTTTTTGCAGTTCATTATAAGATCGGTGTCAGGGTTTCCAAATCCTTCTTGGGAAATTATCGCCCCGTCTAGGCTTAGATATTCGCATAGCTTTGCAGTCCAGTCGCTAGAACGCTGTTTGTCGGCAAGATACACATTTTCGTTGGTGATAATCATTCCAACAAAGTTGAGTGTCTTGCCATGCTCAGCAAAAAGGTCAGTGATTACGGGGTTATTCTGGTGGTGGTACGTAGTATTCTTATCGCAGGCAGACACGCAATTGCCAGAAATAATCGCGCCGTCAAAAATTTCTGTGGGGTTTATAAGCGTTGTGATACTCTGTTTCATGTCTACACCGTATACATATGTGTCATGCAGCAGGCCTTGACTTTGAAGCATTTGCACATAACCGACACGGGGTAGGTCTGGGAATTGCTTCGCGTTTTCGATAAGCGGCAAAGTTTCGTAGGTAATGGTTTCGCATGGCGTGATATTTTTGCCTAGCTCACCAAGGTAGGCGGCGGCTTTTAGCCCTGCAATACGCAACGCGTCCTCGTAGTCGTGTGGGGTGAGGCCTACGACTGGCTCAAATGTACACACAATGTTGCAGGTTTTGGAGAATGGGGTATACTCCGCGCCAAGCCCAGACATGTCTATAATACCCTCTTGAAAACCTACAACCTTGCCGCAGGTGACAACCGCCGCGCCGCGCAGCACATGTGTTGTGCCTGTGCCAACGGTGTCAACATCCGAAAGTACGCCAGGGAACATGCTACCCGGGCCATCTGCTTTTACACGCGGTTCGATAACATCTTTCACTGGGGTGATACGTATGCTTTCTCCCGGCCGGGCAATGTCGAACATGATTGCATTAAAGCGTGTGTCCTTGAGCAGATGTGCGCGTAGCTCGGCTTTGTTGATGTAGAGTATGCCGTCTTGGATGCGAGACTCTGTGTCAAATTGGATGTCGTTGATTGTTATGAAACCAAGGTCTAATTTCATTTATAGCCTCCTTGACTAATTAGACTACAGTCTATGACCATAAAATCGTTTAGTGCGGGTTTTGGGATGTCTCTTTCTTCGGAGCTGGCTTGAAATTTTGCAATGCTTGCGATACTTTCTTCTATGATTGAAAGTGAGTGGAAGCATAGCTCACTTGCTACAGCAGAAATAACAATCGATTTATACGGCGTCTCCAGTGGCTTTACTGAGCCAGAGAGTGGATGAGAGAGTAGGTGATGTCCCTTGTGGATGTAGTCGCGTACCTTTGTTAAAATTTTTTCATATGATACATTTTGGAACTCGATTGTAAAGTTGTCTGCCAATTTTTCTGCCACAAGTGGGTTGTTTGTGATTAGTAAGTTGATGGTATCGCCGCCTAGTAAATGTATGATATGCCGTGCGAGGTTTCTATAGCAATATACCACAGCTATGATGTGGAAACAACAGTAAAATATAGAGCAATTTTACGTTTGTCGCACTGTTGCGATAACATTTGAATTGTGTTTACAGACCCGACAGTTTCCGGAGAAGTCTAAAATGTCCTTGTCAGCAGGATAATCGTAACTGCCAAATTGCCGCTGCACCTTCTTGTCATACCCAGGGTAGTACACAGTGACATGAAAACAAATTTGCTTGCCTTATTTGTGTGGGTTTGGTATGTTGGAGAAAATGCACTCGTGGAGGAAACTCATGCTAACAGAATGGCTCATGGAAGTTGCTTCGCCTGTGATACGTTACAGGACGTTGGTTGAATTAATGCGAACAACCGACAAGACGTTATTGCGGGATACCTTAGCGGAAGTGTTGGCGTTACCGCAAACACAAAAAAGGCTAACTTCATTGGCCAACCTTGATTTCGATCGTACACATGGCGCGAACGATACATACTTAGAAAACGTGTTGCCCATGCTGGGTGACTTCGGGTTACATTATGGTATGGAATGCTTCGACTGGGCGAATAGTAAAATGTCCGAACTCATCCCCATTATCTCGGGCAAGGGTTATGACAAGCTCGTCGCATATCCGTTTTTATTACGTGCGGGGTTTCCTTTTGATGGGTTGCTTAATTTTGCTATTGAAAGAATAAACACGATTTATGACTTCACGCGGCATGGAGATTACGATATTTACGATGACGTGACGGATTATCCGAGGGTGCCAAAGCCCTTTCGTAACCGACCAATTATTAAGCCCGCCATCGCCTCTGGTGAAGCGATACGGTTGCCCCTTATCTATGACATGGTGATGTTGGCAGCGGTATATGAGCGAATACCCGCAGAAATTCAGGTAAAAATTGACAACATTGTGGATTATGTCATTTCCAACGATTACGATACTGTAAAAACTGGGTACGGTATCCTATGTGCCGCACCGAACAGATATTATGCCATGGGCTGGGATTGTTTGAAACCATTCAATTCCAACCGCTATTATGCGAACCAAAATTTCCAAAGGCTTTTGTTGTACGCCCAATTTCCTACCGCCATAAAAACGAAATGGTTTACCCATGCGGTGGATTATATGGCTCAATTCCGGACCTCCACGGGTACGTACATTTTCCCAACGAGCTTCCTGGGCGAGTCGAGTGGGAACTGGGTACTGGGTACACGCAATTCTTTGGCAGAAAACCGTCGCAAAAAAAATTGGGTCGAAATCGAATCTACCTTTTATATGCGAAAGCTATTATCGTACATGCACGATGAGACTGGTTATGTTAGACACTTCCCAATAGACCCTGCATACCGTACACTGTTTGGTGATGGCTTTGTTTTTGACCCGATACTATAGCCAAAACAAAAGGGTGTTTTGAATGGTAGATTGTATTATAGCGTGTCGATTGCGTAGCAATCGTGTCGGGCAATCTTAAATTGACCGACTATAGTACCACAAGGCACATCAGGCTGGTTTTCATAATAGACTTCTTCCGAAATTACCGAACGCACGCGAAAATGTTACGCTCGGCGGACAAGGCACCGCCTTCCTGGAACTAGGGAGCATTTTCGTGTGCTTGATTCCTGTTTCGGAAGAAGTCTAATAAAAAATGTATATAATTAAAAATTATCATTGCTTTTATCAAGCAGACATGATAAATTTTCTTCGATACAAAAATAAAATTTAGGAGGACGGACAAGATGAAAACACCTATATCAACTACATTTGATAAAACCATTTTGTCCGTGCCGATTTAAGTCATTTGACATAAGTCTTTTCGCGCCGCTGGTTTTGTCAGCGGCGTTTTTATTTTGTGCCACCCTCCATACTGTTTCTAATTCAGAAGTTGGTTTTTGCCATTGCTCATATCCGCTTGCGGTATCGTTAGTTTTGCTATGCAAAACCGCTACATGCCGCCGCGCATTCGCAAATTGCCGCAAAAACAACGCCAGCTTTTAGACATGGAGACAGTATCACAAAATGGAGGAAACAAATTTGTTAAAAAGACTGCGTTATTACTTTGACCGTATAAAAGCTACGGACAACAGAACCACCACGTATCGCTATACAATAGCAACAGTTGATGGTGACGGACGTAAGTATAAGGGAAAAGTAGGCAAAGACGGTGACCTAATACAACAGGGGAAATTGCAAGACTTTAGAGTGCAAATGGTACAAAGGGACTTGTATGACTGTGAATGTTCTGTAAGTTTTGCTGGGCGGGAAGATAGGTCAGAAACATGGCGAGTCCCTACTTTTTGGGACAATGGTATTGCCTACACATTAGATCGCACGCACAAGCTGGCTGCAGACAGGCCAACAATAACCATTTCTATCCCGGTTGAGAAGATTGGCATTAAAACACCAACCATTGCAGCGGCCGATTTTTGTTTGAGGGCAATAACACCGTATTTCGAAACAATTAATGCCGAATACGCCAACCGCTCCCGCCCGGACAGAGATAACGGAAAATTTTATCTGTACGAGCCCGGTTCAAAAGTATTGCAGCGTAATGCCGCATATTTTGCCATGCAAGAAGCCCAAGACTACGAGGAGTTAGGCGGCAACAAAATTTACATTGACCCCGAGAAAGATGCACCTGCAGATATATTTTGCTTATGTATTCGCATGGAAGTTCAACTGCCGCACATGAAGCTGGACAGAGCCACAAAGATGTTGTGCAACCAAATGCCTGATGCTACAGAGCGTTTTATTAAGGAATTTGATGCTCAAGGATTGAATGCGGCACTAAGGATGGAAGAAACACAATGTGCCATACGCGACTTTCTTCATAGCAATAACTACTGCGCCTTTATCGCCAACGGAAGCATCTTGGCGAGGGAACGTGGTAGTGATAAACCGGCGACAAACGCTATTCCTTTCCAAAGTCCACCCGACCATGAAATTGAAGTGACTGGTATTAAAGGCATGGGAATAAAACGAGGAGTTGTTGTAATCACTGGTGGAGGATATTCTGGCAAATCTACCGTGTTAAATGCCGTATCCGCAGGAATCTATAACCATATCGAAGGAGATGGGCGCGAGCTTTGCATCACAGACAATACCGCCGTCACCATCACCGCAGAAGATGGACGCGCTGTATCCGCCGTAAATATTTCACCATTCATAAAATGGATTCCCGGTGGCGACCCCGGGGCGTTCTCCACGACACACGCATCCGGTTCTACTTCCCAAGGCGCAAATATCATGGAAGCGGTGTCTTTGGGCGCAAAACTTTTACTCATTGATGAAGACCGTTCTGCC
>Ga0123355_10007348_pt1 | contig 16498 bp, 17 predicted proteins | sample TergutEmb28metaG_3_FD_89872 | JGI IMG/M metagenome (GOLD analysis project Ga0123355, IMG submission 89872) | Embiratermes neotenicus P1 segment gut microbial communities from Petit-Saut dam, French Guiana - Emb289 P1 | ecosystem: Host-associated > Arthropoda: Insects > Digestive system > Gut ...
AACGCAATCCCCAATTTGGCACACGTCTTTGCCAGCCCGAGGAAGGCGTCGCGACAATCGCGCCCGATATCGCTGCGGGTACCACCGCTAATCCGGCGCTTGGTCACGATTGCCCGTTCATTCTGCCCATGTCGGTCAGGAGTTGGAAATCCACTATCCGTGGCATCCGCGATTTCGATGCAAGGTCTTGGTTCACCGCGTTGCACGAAGAGCGAACGGCGAGTTCGTGCAGATTCGGGATCCGGGTGGCGTTTTTCTGTTTGTTGCTAGTTGGATGCTCGATCCTGTCGCATGCGCAAATATGACCATCGGCGCGCCGCGTGTTGACTTGGTTTCGTTAAGAGAACTGACGCAGGTTTTGATCGGAGCAGGCAAGAACCGAGACTTACCGGGCAAGCGACGATTCGCTCGGGAGAAAGGTAATGCAGTGGCCCCAGCTACCGACGGTGATAACACGCCGGCAAATGAACCTGTTGTTCGACGGCGATCGTCTGGAAGGACTGGAAGCTCTCGACCGGGACAAGGTCGTCACCGCCCTGGCTCACCTCCTGATGCAGGCCATGGGCCTCAGGGTCGAGGAGGTTGACGATGACGAACTCTGAAGTGATTCCGGCGAACCTTCTCCTACGGAAGGCGGGGGTCTACGTACGTCAGTCGTCGCCGTTCCCGTCGGTTACGTCTGGCACCGCGAGACCGGGCTTGGTCTCGACCCTGACCTGCGTCTGCAAGAAGTGATCCGCTCGGTCTTTGTACGGTTCCGTACACTCGGCAGCGCCCGCCAGGTATTGCTATCGATGACTGCCGACGGGGTCCACTTCCCCAGGCCGTCGGAGCAGGGGCGATTGACGAGTTTCGAGTGGGCGCCAATCCGATATAGGAACGTCGTTGCTCTATTGAAGAACCCTTTCTATGCGGGCGTATATGTTTATGGGAAGAGTGAAACGCACCCGATACTCATCGATGGACGAGCCCGCCGGAGCTGTGGGCGCAGCAAGCCATTTGGAACTTGGGAAGTGATGATCAAGGATCATCATGAGGGCTGTATCGATTGGGAGGAATATGAGCGCAATCAGAAACAGTTGGCGGTTAACAACTATGGCTTTGGCGGAGGAGTAAAGTCAGGCCGAGGTGGCAGGGCACTGCTGTCGGGGATGATGACTTGCGGCAAATGTGGCAACCGTCTGAGCGTTGTCTATACAGGCAATCCGCAAAGCCGACCGGTGTGTCGCTGCCAGCGTGGTAACTTATCGGGGCAGCCACGGTGCATGAACTTCGGCGGCCCGCGGGTCGACGCCGCAATTGCCCAGGAGCTGTTGCGAGTGGTGGAGCCGATGGCGATTGAAGCGGCCTTTGAGGCAGAGCGAATGCACAGGAAGCAGCAGGAAGACAGAGACCGCATACTAGCTCTGGAAATCGAACAGGCCCGCTATGAGGCCCGTCTCGCGGAGCGCCGTTATGCCGCCTGCGATCCCGACAATCGCCTGATCGCCGCCCAGCTTGAGAAAACCTGGGAACAGGCTCTGCAGCGCGTCAAGGAGCTGGAAACACGCCAATCCTCTGAGCAGCCCCCGGCTGTCGAGGTAGCTCCTGATGCCTTTGCTAATCTGGCATGCGAGCTGTCCGCTGCGTGGAACGCGCCCAATGTCAGCATGCGCGCACGTCAACAGGTGCTGCGAACCTTGGTTACCGACATTGTTGTTAATGTCGATGATAAAACGCGCGAAGTCATCCTCACGATCCATTGGCGCGGCGGTCAGCATTCCGAATTACGGATGCGCAGGCCGCGAACAGACGAGCATGGCCGAACCACAACGGAAGAGGCGCTGCAAGTGGTGCGCAGCATGGCAGGCCGTTGGTCCGACGAACACATTGCCGCGACGCTGAATCGAATGGGATCAACCACCGGCCAGGGCAAGACCTGGACGGCAGAGCGCGTCTATACAGCTCGACGCAAGCACAGAATTCGCGCGTATCGCTCTGCGGAGAAGGGTGGCGACTGGCTCACCTTGCGCGAAGCGGCGAAGGCGTTGGGGGTCGGCAGCCACCTGATACGACAACTGATCACGACGAACATTTTGCCCGCTGTGCAAGTCGTGCGCGGTGCGCCGTATCAGATCCGGACCGACGATCTCGCCTCGCCGGCGGTCAAAGCGGCGATTGCCCGAAATGCTCGCCCGTATCACGTCACGGAGCAAAACACACTTCCAAACTTTCCAAACACTTAACGAGGGAGTGCATAATGACTCGACCATCACATGGCACCTGATGTCGCGTTCGGAATCGTTCGTGTGTAGGGGGATATCGGGACGATCGAGCACAGCCAACAGTTCGGCTTTGCTGGCACGCAGCCGCGCCAGTAGGCGATCCAGAGTAACGAACCCGGTGCGGCGATCGAAGATGCGATCGAAGCGGGCACGCAGCCGACCACGACGGCGTTGCGTCGGGTTGGCGCGGTAGGCTTTCAGATCGGCATAGAACCGCCAGATCAGCGAACGAACACACGCTGCTGGCTAATGCGTTACTGCTCACATTCGCCCCTTACTGATGCCCGTAGAGCGGTTTCACCGTGCTATCGATGTCGAGAATCCATGGCTCTCTCCGAAGCGGCCGGACACAGTAGTCGAGATTTGTCTCGAGCCAGTGACTTGAGCCCCAAGTTCCCACCAGTCAAAAATAGAGTCCTTGGTCACCAGCTAAGGGCCCGCGGCTTCATCGATCTTTGTCAGGCGGCGACGCACCGCGTCTTCACTGACCACTTTCTTCATGCCAGGCAGTCGCGGGTTCACCGCATCGTACCGCAGCGTGGTGATATGCGCGTAGCGATAATGGCCAGCCAACACCGACAGCAGCATGGTGCCGATCAAATCGCATTTTCGAGGGTGCGTTCGGGCTGCTGAACACCAGTGGGCAGTCGGCTACCCAGCTGGCAAACAGCCCGGCTTGCTTGAGATAGTTGATAAAGAATGGCAGCTGCCCGAGCGGCGTGACTGACCCGGTGCTATCCCATTCGACATGCACCCGATCAGCAAAGGTGTCCGCCGTCGCCGACCAGCTCTCTACTTCCGGTTGTTCACCTACAGGGTGATCGGCATTCGCGGGGATGAGGGCGCTCATCCCCTAGGGCCTTATGTGCTGGAGCAGGGAGCAGAGGTCATGGCCACGAACCAAAATCACACGATCAGCTTCGACCAGCGGATCGGCGGTCAGCTATCCGAGGCAGCCATGCGCGCGGCGATCGAATTTGGCGGCCGGAAAACCCCAAGACGGCGTCAGTGCGCATGGTTGCTCATGGGGCGCCATCGTCTGGTCGGCAGATCCCAAGCGTTGCACCATCCGAATGGTGCCGCCAGGTTGGAGATCATCACCGCCTACGGGACAGAAGGAATCTACCCGCGTGAGATAACCAAGATGGCCTCTCGGGAGTGGGGTGCAGTCCGCCGCGCTTTACTACTGCCGGGGTAGATCTCCACCCTGCGCTCTCTGGACCAGCATCGGCTTCGACCGGCGTCGCTTCCAATACTTGGCTCCGATTTGCGATTGCAGAGGCGTAGTACGCATCCCTTTGATCTGTGCTGAACGCAGGATAATCGAATAAATTTGTCAATGACAAATGACGATGGCGAACGTCGGTGGCAATGCCAGCGCGATAGCCAATAGATTTCGCTCGCTGATATAGTTCGTGGTCAGGCGTACTTAGTGGAACAGAATCGAGAAGATCGGTGCGCAGCATCAAGAGGCGACCTGGTGGGTTGAAGGGATCGATAATCGGCTCTGCAGGTGGTGTGAGAGGCAAATCGCGCTCCGGACTTCTTGCCTTGATTAAGGCGGCGCGCTGCGCAGCCCCCAAATCGGGGGCTATGTGCTGGGCCTGCTTAGAATCGATAAAGTCGCGGCCGTCTATATACGAACCCAATAGGGCTAATTGAGGGTCAGCTTTCATATGAGCGGACATTCGGGTCAACCAACAAGGATCTGTTTCGAAAACCGAGACATCTCCTTCTATAAAGGCGAAATATTCGTCTAACACATCTCGGAAGCGATCGGTGATATCATCAAGGCGTCGCGAAGAGTTTTCAGCCTCCCAACGGACTGCGTGAAACATTCCACGTCGTTGGAAACCTTCCACTACCGGGCGAACTGCTGTATCGTCCGAATGATTATCAATGAGGACAAATCTCGCAGGGTGCCTAGTGTGGCGATAGAGGCTGTCAAGGCACACCCAGAGATAAATCGGGCGATTCCATGACAGGATAAGCACGGTGATTGGCGTACTCGGCTGCGTCATCTGTCCCGATTGTATGTATCTCGTTGGTTCACGGCAATAGCGAGCACCAAGAATGATCCTCGCCTCCACAGTATCAACGATCCCGACAAAACCATCGCCGCCGTCAAGTCTTGGTACGTCGATGGGGCGATCGGCAGTACCCTAGCAGATCGGCTCGACCTCATAGGCCTCGCCGTATCGTCGACAAACCCGATCATGACTTGGACCAACGGTCGAGCTCTGCCCGGGCAAAATAGGAGCTCGCCTTGCGCAGGATTTCATTCGCCTGCTGGAGCTCGCAGCTCTCTCGCTCCAGCGGCTTCAGCTCACCTTCTTCGCTGGTTTGGCTTGGACGCTTACCCCGATCCTGCTCGGCCTGCCTCCCGGCAAAAGCGCAGCCCGACGGCCGGAAGTGAGGTTTGCGTGGGGCGGCGACGCGTTGTCCGCATCCTTCAGCACCACCCGGACCGCTCACGCGCGGACCTTAGGCGCATACCGTACCGATGACTTGTGCTTGTCCATCACTCCATCCTGCCAAGGATTGAGCCTCCGGGAATCCCGGTCCGGTTCAGCGGGAAAGTGGCTGTCTGATAATTCCTTGAGCACCCGGGCATGGTCCACCTCGGTGTGCTTATCGGTCACCCTGACCTCTCGCCTGCCTGTCACAACGCTAATATCCCCTGTCACAACGCTAATATCCAAAGCTGCGGCGATCCGGTTGTCGCTCCAACCCCCGCCGCCTTCGGCGGCATCTGCTTTCAATAAGATGCGCGCTCTGGTCAAACCGCCATGCTGGGTGCTTGCCGGTACGAACCATCGCGTTTAGCCACTCAAGTTCGTCATCGCTGAGCTTCACCACGTAAAGCTGTACGGCGATGGTTTTCGCGGTCACGATGCATCTCCGTTGTTACGGAGCCATCGATACAGAGACTCCCCGCAAAATCAAGGACGTGGGACACTAGTTTAAGATACTTGCGCGTCGCGGTCCGTGATGCGAGGATGCGATGTGGTGCCCGATAGACCTGATGACGAACTTCTTGCGGTTAGCGAACGCAATCTGCAAGAGCACGGCGACACGGCGACCGGTGCCGGCTGGCCAAACGAAACCGATCGGCGAACGCGCTTCGACGTCATGCTGGATGTGATCGAGTGCTCGCCCATCTCCCCGGTCATCTTATGCGATTTTGCTTGTGGCACTGGCGAGCTTTTGGCACATATTCGACGTCGCGGCCTACAAAACATTGCTTACCTGGGCGCTGATCGCTCCGGAAAGGCGCTGTCCTATGCGCGCTCCAAGTTCCCAGAAGCAACCTTCGTAAAACTCGATGTGAATGCGCCCGGAGCCAACGTGAACTTGATTGCCTGCGATTACTTGCTGGCAAATGGGCTCTTCACGGCGAAATACGGAATGAGCCACGAGCAGATGTGGTCGTTTGTCGTCGCCACCGTCGAACGCGTATGGCCACAGGTACGGCGCGGGCTTGCCTTCAATGTGATGTCGAAGGTCGTCGACTGGGAGCGCGAAGATCTCTTCCATCTGCCAATGGATGATGCCGCTCGCCTGCTCCACCGACTGGCCGGCCGCCGGGTGCGAATGCGAGCCGACTATGGTCTATATGAGTATACGGCCTATGCGTATCGAGCGGAACCGTGGAGGCACCCCGGGCCGGCTATGAGTGTCCCGAAACCGGCACCGCAGGTGGTGGAACCCGGCCAGGGCAAGCCGCTGCCGGTGCTGCGCCCGCTGCTGCCCACGGCAGAACGCATCGCGCCCTATTTGCATCGAATTGATGCGGGCAGGATCTATACTAACCATGGCCCTCTGGTTTGCGAACTTGAACGGAGGCTCGCCGAACATCTCGCCCTTCCGGCCGGTTCTGTGGCATCGGCAAGTTCTGGCACAGCGGCATTGATAGGCGCTATCGTCGCGGTTGCCGGTCGAGCGACGTCTGAGCGGCCACTGGCATTGATGCCCGCATGCACGTTTGTCGCAACTGCCGTCGCCGCGGAGCAGTGCGGGTACCAACCCTACCTCGCAGACATCGACGCTAAGACCTGGATGCTCGATGCTAACCGTCTCACAAACCATCCGGTCCTCTCGAAGGTCGGAGTCGTGGTGCCCGTGGCGCCATTTGGGCGGCCCGTGCTGCAGCTTCCCTGGCAGCATTTCCGTGATCAGACGGGTGTCCCTGTGGTAATCGACGGAGCCGCGAGCTTTGGCGCCGGAAGAGAGGCGCCAGAGCACATATTCGGTGCGGTCCCGGTCGTCCTCAGCCTGCACGCGACCAAGGGCTTCGGGACCTCAGAAGGTGGTGCCGTCGTCTGGACCGATTCGGAGGGTATCGACCGAGTCACCCGTGCATTGAACTTCGGCTTCTTCGGCACGCGCGATTCGCGGTGCGCGAGCACCAACGGAAAAATGAGCGAGTATCTCGCCGCCGTCGGCCACGCTTCGCTCGATGGCTGGACGAACTTGCGTCAGGCGTACTTGGACGTTGGCACTCGCTATCGGCGCGCTGCGAGGCAGGCTGGGTTCAGCGACCGCCTGTTCGCACCGCCCGATATTGGCATGACCTACGTAATCTTGGCATGCTTGAGCCGCGAGGAAGCCAGACTTGTACAGGACGCGTTAAGCCAAGCCAACATTGAGTGGCGGTTGTGGTATGCCGGTGGGCTACAGACGCAGAGTTATTTCGCAAATCTTCCGGCCGAGCAGTTGCGTACGACGGAGCAGTTGATGCCACGCCTCATCGGCATGCCGATGGCCCCTGACTTGAATGACCACGAAATTACGCGTATCGCCTCGTGTGTTGCCACGGCCCTCCAAGGCTCCGACTGATGAAAGCTGGATAGTTAATTAAGAGGGATCGAGGCGCGTAGTCGCTCGCACATCGTCCCCGATTACCGCCGAGGATCCGGTCATGAGGGCAGGAAGCATGTAGCGAAGTTGGCCATGGTAAGGCATCAGAAAAACGAGTTCGATGCCAGCCTGCCGGAAGGTCGTCTCGTCGTACAGCGATCGGCCTCCGGAGGCGTTCACGTAGTGCGTCGCCCCAACGGCCTGTATCGCGGCAATTACCCTAGCCTGCCCGCGTAGAGAGGGATCGAGCTTCAGAGCCGAACTGCGCACGATGGCCGTATGGATCTGGATTAGGTCAATGACAAGGCGGAGCCCGTCCTCGAGATAGTCCATCACCGAGCTGAGCGGTGCACAAAGAAAGTCCCGGATCAGCCCAGCATGTGGCCCATTGGCTGTGCGTATCCACTTCAAGCGTGCAAGGCGCTCATCGAAGAGCTCCCGTGCATGCTCCGCGAAGCTGAGATCACGGATAAGCGTATCGCGCTGGTGGTAGGTCAACGGCAAGGTCAACCATTCGGGTACCCCGTTCGGTCCCGGAACCTCCGCTCGATGGACACGGCCACGTCGCGGGAATTGGACACAATCAAACATGATGAAAACGTCCGCGGCCGCGAATAGGCGAAAATAACCAGCATACGGGAAGAAATAAGGCTGCATTACCGCGACGCGCAGGGTGGGTGGCGCATGACCCAATAAAATGTTACACACGAACTACCTCGATTTGGTTCCAGACGCTGGCGAACCGCGTACTCCATACCAAGATCAAGGCGCAGGGTTGCCTTATAGCGATAATTAGTTATTTGGCGGAGGTTGATAGCATGTTAGACGGCCGTGCACAACGCACAAGTTCCGTTAATAGGGATGGGCATCGATTTGAGCGTTCTGGGTAGACGAATGAGGCTGAGCCTTGCTGCCTAGCGGCCAAGGGATACGACCCCTCGCCAAGACCGCGGTTCTTCTCCTCGGAATGCACCGGAGCGGGACCTCGGCCACCGCTGGAGTACTGAAACGAGTTGGTGTCGAACTCGGCTCCGAGTTGCTTCCGCCCCAACCCGACAACCCGAAGGGTTTCTTCGAGCACGCCAGAATCATCCGCCTTCACGATGAAGTTCTCTCTATCTTCGACGCAACCTGGGATGATCCGCGCTCTCTGCCAGAGAGGTGGGAACAGGACCCGCGGCTAGCGTCGCCGCGGCAGCGTCTGAAGGTTATTCTCCGACGAACCTTCGCCGAGCGGCCACTATGGGGGATAAAGGACCCCAGGCTCTGCCGGCTGCTCCCGTTCTGGATGCCGGTTCTTCATGAGCTTAACGTGAGCGCCAAAGCCGTACTCGTCGTGCGTAACCCGGCAGAGACATCAGCATCTCTTCGACGACGGAACGGCATGATGCCCGAGCATGCCGCGATGCTGTGGCTGTCGCACGTCCTTGCCTCGGAGCGGCATAGCAGAGAGTTACCGCGTGTCGTAATGCTTTATGACGATCTGATGCGTGACTGGGCTTCAGAGGTCCAGAGGGCAAGTGATGTGATCGGTATTGATCTATTCGCATTCTCCGAGAACATCAAAGACGATGTGACGAACTTCCTCGAGAGCGAACTTTGGCATTATAACAAAACCGACGCTCCCCCGTTGAGCGCACCGCAAAATTTGTGGGTGATCAAGACATATGATGCGATGGTTCGGTGGCGGCGGGAAGCGGTCTTGCCAACGCCTGTATGTGACCAAGCCTTTGAAGCACTGGCACAAGGCGAGCTTGCTGCTCAGCCGATCTCCACCTATCTGCGCGTACGGTTTAGTAGCGAAGGGGCAGCGCTGCGCGCGGGGCAAGCTGCCAAGGAGGCTGAACGAGCTGCTGTCCAGCAAGACCTGGCAGCGGCTCGGCAAGAGCTTGCAGCGGCCCAGCAAGAGCTTGCAGCGGCCCAGCAAGAGCTGGCAGCGGTTCGGCAAGAGCTTGCAGCGGCCCAGCAAGAGCTTGCAGCGGCCCAGCAAGAGCTGCTAGCGGCTCGGCAAGAGCGGACGGCGCGCAGCAGCGAACTCGCAGCGCTGCGCGATGTCCACAATGACGCCACTCAGTGGATCCGCGACGCCGAGAGTCGCGAGAGAACCACTTCTATCGCGGCTTCCGACGCTTTAGCTCGATTGGTCGAACTACGGCGCAGCAAGGCTTGGCGCTTGGCGCGCACACTTTGGTATATTCGGACCCAACTCAAGAGCCGAGGTAAAACCGGCGCGGTAGTTGCTGTATCGCAACTACTTTGGCGCCTCCTTCACGTGAGCCATTCCCTTCCGGCACATGACCAAGTATTCGATATTATTCAGCTGATCGAGAGCCGTTTCGGACCCGTAAATAACCAAGCGGATCATTAGGCTTCGTGGACAAACAAACAAACCAACGCCCATACAGGGCGAGCGCAGGCGCGTTTGGATTGGAGCGTGGCGGAGGGCCCGTTTGCGCCGTGCTTACAACTTAGTACGCTGATTCACAGGCTCCATACAATGCCTATGAATAATGGAATAGTGACCAGCCGACAGTGCGCACAGCGTCTTTCCGATGGCTCAATCCGCCATCTCACGGAACCCCTCATATCACGGAAATCCAATAGATGAAGCTCGCTCGCTAGTCACCTTTCTTTTGGGGTTACGATCTTCCGCAATTCATCCACCAAATGCGCAACTTTTACGCTTTTACGAATGGACTTCGAAACTGAAGCCACAGCTTCCAGCCAGCCATGGCCGAAATCCAAATCCGGTTCAAGACTGGCTCCCTCGGCCCACTCATTCCATGCGTTGATGAATACGATTCTCTCGGACGGTCCCGGAGAACGAAGCTCGTGCTCGACGACGCCCCGGAGCCACCGATGGAAATTGGCCGGGGTGGCGCCGTGGAAGACGAAACCAGCGGCGCCACGCCGTGGTACATTGTCCCAACCCGCCATTACGCAACGATGCCGCGTCCCAATAACTTCGTCTGCTAGCATCTCCAGCTGACTGTCGACGGTCTTGCCGTAGTGGTAAACTTGCCCAGTAAAATCCGAGCCGCGATAGGGTGCCCATGGAGTGACGTTCCAAGATCGGTGCAAGCGGTGCGGTGGGAATTCGAAATATGCGTCCAGACCCAACTCCGCCGGATCGTCTGGCAGATCCGCGTCCTTCGGAAAGGTCACCCACGCAGCAGCCAAGTGAACGGGCCCGACCCCCAATTCACATAACGCCGCACGTAGCTCCGCTAGTGCACGAACCTGGTCCGGAATATGCATGACACGGTATATCAGCAGAACCGGCTTGCCGAGCAAACGGAAGTAGCGCGGGTCCCGCAACGCCGGAGCTATATCTCGCGCAAACCGAATTGTCCACCCAGATTGATAGTTCTGGGCTAACAACACCTCCTCTTGCAGACCGTCCCAGTTTCGGGTCCATGGTTCGTTCGTCCAACACAGGAGGAATGGAAAGTCAGGTTCACCACTAGCCAGAACTTCCTCCAGCGGCCGTTGCAAGACGCGACGGCCATCGAACCAATAATAGTAATAGCAAAATGCCGACACTCCGTAAGAACGCGCGAGTTGAGCCTGTGCATGCCGTACTTCCGGCAAGCGTAGATCGTAGTAACCAAGATCGGATGGCAGGCGCGGCTGGCGATGCCCACGAAATTGCGGCCGCGCGGTAGTGACATTGGCCCACTCGGTGAAGCCCTTGCCCCACCAGGCGTCATTTTCTGGGATAGGATGAAATTGAGGGATATAGTATGCAATCAAGTGCACGCGCGACGTACTGCTCTCGGCAGAGTTGCCGACCTCATGCGGCGAATTTTTTAATCGGCTTGCTTCGCTGATGTCCATTCCTGCGTCATTGCATATGACACCAATTATACGCTCAAGTGCGTGCGCAGTAGTGCCATCAAGCTCGAGTGGCTCCGGTTCAAAATCGTCAATGGTTAGATTGAGCGCAGCAACCTGTCTCAACAGGAACGGACGAACCCAATACATTGACCCGGACGGGAACGTGACTCCATCAGTCGCGGCGGGGAATCTGATGGAACCCAACAGTTCATTGGCCCTACATAGGTTAGCAGCCCATTCTGCGGGGTCTCGGCCGGCTACGTTTCCGTCTGCGACCACGACGCCCAGATGCGGGTCACTGTCGAAAGCAGTGGTGATGCGTGCTACGTTATAGCGATCCCCTAACAACGCTTCGGCCAGCGCTCGGCGCCAACTGTCACCATCCTCTCGGTGCACGCTTAGCTTTGTGTGCAACTTGCAGACCAATTCGTACCCGAAGAGGACACGTGAGTTAATCAATGCAACAAACGGAAACACATCGCGTCCGCGGTTGGGAAAAGCGAATATATAAGCGTTCGGAAAATCTTCGCGGATCCAGTCCGCCGCCTGTTCTGAATACCCGATGCTGAGCGTAACAAACAAATCGAATGATTCTGGGATGGCGGAGAGCACGGCACGGAATTCGGGCCACATCTCGGTGTAGAAGAGGTGAAGCACTACGGCGATTCGACCTCGCGGCATTATGACTCGAAGGGAAAACAAGTCTGGCAGATTGTTCCGGTCGGATGCACCTTTGTTGCCCGAGGTCGCAACGTCGGACTGGTCCGAACTGGAAAGTGTGGGAGCCTCGTTTGACACCCGAGCTGGCAGGGCTTCCACTTTCGGAGTACGTATCGCTCTCAGTCTTAGCCTGCGAAGAACCTGGAGAGTGAGTATCCACCAGATGACGCGAAGACTGTGGCGCCCGAACCGTCTTACTCCGACAGGAGCTCGATGGAGGATTATTCGCAGTGGATACGTTGCTTGCCAGAACGTGCTGGTAGCGATGCGCGTATGAGCCGCCTCAAGTGCCTCAATGCGGTCGTGTGCCTCACGCAGATTCTCGCATGCAATACGCGAATTCTCAAGCGCAGTACGCGCCGCCACGCTCTGGGAGCGCGCCTCAGTGCGGGCAGTTTCTATAGCCTGTCGCAGGCAGGTTAGTTCTGAGTCTTTCGCTGCATTCTTAGCCGAGGAAAGTTCGACCTTCAGACTCTCGCAAGTATATCGGAGTGACGCTGCTTCTGTTTGGGCACGCGAAAGCTCAGCATGAAGGGTTTCGTTCATATGCTGAAGAGACATTGCTTCGGTCTGGACTGCGGAAAGCCGGGCCTGAGCTCCAGAAAGCCCAGCCTCCAACGTCTCGCGCATGAGTCGAAGAGTCATGGTTTGGCCCCGCCATGAAAACAACGACCGCACCGAGTTCGCCAAAACGGGATCTGCCGACATGTCAAACAATTTGACAAGGGAAGCCGGAAGATTGCAGCCGACGCCGAGAACTCCAAGCCCACGACTGTGAAAGAATTCGAAATGGGGATAGTCAGCAGCAAGTTCGCTCCATAGGCGCCACACGTCGTAATCCGCCTGCCTGACTCCGGTATCATGAAACAGGACCACCCCTCGCTCAGATAGGGCGCTCAGCCAGGTCTCGAAATCGGCACGTACTCCCTCGTAGGTGTGGGTACCATCTATATGCAGGAGATCAATGGATCCGTTAGCAAAAAACCGTCGTGCTTGCGTAAACTCCATCGGCATAAGAGTCGAGAAAGCGCCATAGCGAGGATCGTGATATCGCCTTAGCTCGTCGAGCAATCCCGGCTCAAATCCCATGTGTCTGTCGACTTGCCAACTGTCAACTGCGTAGGCACGACAGTCCAGACGTGAGCCAGTAATGGCTTGGCAAAAGGCGCAGTAGGAATTACCACGATGCGTTCCGAGCTCAACAAATAGACGTGGTCGAAGTTTCCTGACGAGCCAAAAGGCGATCGGGATATGGCCGACCCAATGTTCAAACTGCACCAGGCGATCAGGCTCCCAGAAGAGCTCATCACCGATCTCCAACCGGTCCAGTACCACACTGAGAGTTGGGTGCGTTAGTGTAGGGCTGAGGTCATACACTCCGAGACGTCTCCTGTTCGATCGCTGTGCGAACCTTCCAGAAAGTTGTCTGGCAAGCACGTAACTGGATCAATGGTATAAGGCAATTCTCACGTGGTCCCACTGCCGAATTTTACCGCCATCTGACCAGTCCTCCGTGAACCGAGATTTGGTGGAGAGTTCAGTGCGGGTTTTTCGCTGCGTTGCAACCAGCTGACCGAGTGGACAGAAGTATTGGAGCTGCCTCTGTTGCGCATCCGAGGATAACCGGCGACGCAGTTGAAGCTGTTTCTGAGTCTCTTGGAGGGGAGCCATAACCCCGAACCTGCGCTCGACACTCGACGCGGCAGCAATGCATCGACGGTCGATCGCGGGGTGGATGGCCCACTGGCAGTCGACAATGCTGTGAAGTCCCAGAGGCCGCACAACGGAAAGGCATCGTCTCACCAGTGGACCGGCTAGGCCGACATTCCCGTCGTGCCCAACCTCGAAGCTGGTCAACATGCGCCCTAGCAGCTCTCCTTTCTCTCATGTGCCGATGCCACCAATGTCGTCGGTTGTGCTCACGGCACGCGCACCGCGAGCGATCGATGCTAAATCCTTGGATAATTAGGGTCTGTCCCCAATTAGCAGAGGCAGAAGTGAGTCTGATTGGCAACAGGTGCGCGGCAATCGTAACGGGGCGAACTTTCCCGATTCCGGCGCGGTTGGATCTTCGATCCGTAGGGGTCAGCCAACGTTGGAGCTGACGATGCGCCGCTACGCCCTGCGCGATGACCAATGGGACCGGATCAAGGACCTGCTACCCGGCCGTGAGGGTCATGTCGGAGTAACGGCCCGTGACAATCGTCTGTTCGTCGAGGCGGTGCTGTACCGGTACCGGGCCGGCATTCCCGGGCGCGACCTGCCAGAGTGGTTCGGGGAATGGAAACAGGTGCATACAAGACTGGGGTCTGGGAACGGATCTTTCGGTCCTGGCCGCCGATGCCGACAATGAATACGCGATGATCGACAGCACGATCGTCGGTGCCCATCAGCATAGTGCCGGCGCCCAAAAAAAGACGGTGACCAAGCAATCGGCCGATCACGCGGAGGACTGAGCACCAAGATCCACACCCTTGTTGATGCGCTCGGCAATCCGGTTAGGTTCGCCCTGACTGGCGGTGACGCACACGACCTGGTCGGGGCCGACTGTCTGCTGCCGACGATGCAGGCCGACACGGGAACGCGTCATCGATCCACTCACCCAAACTGGCAAGACCGTGGTCATCCCGCCCAAGGTCAACCGTTAGGTCTTACGAGATTACGATCGGGAGTTGTTCAAGGCTCGCAATCTGATCGAAAACGTCTTCGCCAAGCTCAAGCAGTTCAGAGCGATTGCCACACGCTACGACAAGACCGCCCGCAAGTTCCTCGCAGCAGTCCATCTCGCCGCCGCGGCCATCTGGCTTAATTGATGACAGCCCCTAATCACGGCGGCAACCCATATAGGAGAGCGAGGAAAAGGCCCACTGCCTCCTGCGAAAGCGAAGGAATACCCGGGCCTGCTCTATGTAACGCCAGGAGCGCTGCGGCTTAGCACGCTATGCTGGGAACCCTCATGACTATCAAAAACACCAATTACTTCATCGCCGGGGGAGGTTGGGCTGGGGGATGTCTATTTAAAACAATATTTTCTCTCCAGTAGAGACATTTCGTGAAAACTGCGATTGCTATCTAAACGGTTTTTTCCACTGCACCTGCCAGAAAGGCAGCGGACGCTGTGAACGACAAGTATTTGATGACGCCAACTGCCCGGCGAGGTAGCGTAAGTTCAAGTGAACACAAGGGGACGATTATTTGGTCCGCCTTAACTGCCACGCTCGCGAGCACAAAAGCGAACGTTCACAGTTAGGACAAGTATGTCCTAATTCTGACGCTCCATCTGCGCGCATAGAAGTGAGTGGACACAGCGGTTACGTGTAGCTAGAAGCCAAACCCGGCTTGAGCGCATCTACGTTCGTTAGGCTGTGGCTCCGGTGCTCAAGACCGTCTCAGTGTACACCAGTCGCAAATCTGCCTTTGGAGACCGCTAGCTCTGTGGTCAATATGCGGAGACGACGTGGCCAAACGACCGCCTGTCACGATTGAAACCGCGACCGATCCGAGTGACGGCTGCGGCGCAGGGCCATGGCGGCTCGGAGCTGGCACGCCAGTCAACTGGGGCCGATTTTTCGCTCGGCATCAGTTATGGCAATCAGTTCAGCGTACCCATCCACATGCCGGCTTCATGCTCACGGGGTATTTTGGGGCATGCGCCACGCGCAACTCAGGCGGGGTTTGACCCTTGAGCGGCTGTCGCACTCGGGCCCCGCGATTGCCAAACGCGACAGCCACGTGAGGGCGGGGTTATGAACGGCTGGTTAATCAAAATCAGTGGCTGGACGGAGGCGTCACCTATTCGGCTTTTTGCGGCTGCCGAAACCGACCCGAAGCTCGCGCTCGTGGCCGTTCAGAAGGTGACAGATGCCGCGCCGCAGCTGCGCGTTGAGACCGTAGGGCGGCTTTCATCACAAATCATCCACAAGCTTGGGCTCGGGGCCGGCCAGGCGCTCGAACTCACGGGCTGATCTCCAGGAGAGCGCACAATGTCTGGAACAACGGGCGCAGCTGGCGGCATCAATGTATCCGGCGCTAGCGGTGAGATAGGCACTACCCCCCTTATTGACTCACCTATCCCCTTTGGCGCGGCGCCCAACGGCCTCGCCCTTGTAACCATTACCGGCACCGTCACCGGGCCTGGTGGTGCTACAGGCCAGCCTGGCGTACCGGTCTGGCTTTTTGAGAGCAGCCCGTTCTCAGAGGGGCAGCAACCGCAAAACTTTACGCTTGTTGGGTCCACCACAAGCGTGACGGGAGCTGGCACAGGGACAGTGTTGCAAGCCGATGGAGCGGGAGGGGCAGGCGACTTCTCGTTCCGAACATTCGTTCCAGCTCCTCCGTCGGGGCAGGTTGTCCAGCTTACGGCGATGCCGGAAGACTCTTTTCAGTTCAACCAGCTGGACGGAAATAGGCTTCTAAATATTACCGCGACGAATTCGAATGGCGGTGCAGTACCGTTCCTCTTTGGCGACAACAATCTTGGATCTTCCTCCAACGGACTCGAGTCGCCCAGCGGTAACGCGATTTTCTTCGGGGACGACGCTACTCTTCCTGTGACCGAAGTTACGACCGGACCCGCCGGCGCGACCGGACCAGCGGGACCGGCCGGTGCGACCGGCGCCCCAGGCGCGACCGGGCCAGCGGGACCCGCCGGTGCGACCGGACCCGCCGGTGCGGCGGGACCCGCGGGGCCGAGCGGACCTGCCGGCACTCCAGGTGCGACCGGCGCCCCAGGCGCGACCGGGCCAGCGGGACCGGCCGGTGCGACCGGCGCCCCAGGCGCGACCGGGCCAGCGGGACCGGCCGGTGCGACCGGCGCC
>Ga0123355_10007349_pt1 | contig 16498 bp, 14 predicted proteins | sample TergutEmb28metaG_3_FD_89872 | JGI IMG/M metagenome (GOLD analysis project Ga0123355, IMG submission 89872) | Embiratermes neotenicus P1 segment gut microbial communities from Petit-Saut dam, French Guiana - Emb289 P1 | ecosystem: Host-associated > Arthropoda: Insects > Digestive system > Gut ...
AGCGTTGCTTGCCGGGCTGGATTTCCATTTCCGCACCGTGAAGCTCGCCGCCGGGGACTGCGGCGCGGCGATGGCGCGGACATATGATATTGAGATTTTGATCCCGTCAATGAACGGGTATAAAGAAGTTTCCAGCGTATCGAACACCCGGGATTATCAAGCCCGGCGAGGGCAAATGCGCTTCAAGCGCGATGCGGGCGGAAAGCCGGAGTTCGTGCATACGCTAAATGGCTCTGGCCTGGCAACCAGCCGGATTTTGCCGGCGTTGGTTGAGCAGAATCAGCAAAAAGACGGCAGCGTGGTCGTGCCGGAAGTGTTGCGAAAATACCTCGGCGGGTTAGAAATTATCTCCCCGCGTGGTGTATAAAATTGTAAATTGGCGGGAATCCGGGGCGCGTTGACGTTTCCCTGGATTCTCGCTTTGTTTTTATTTGTACGGGCGAGCATAATGAACGCTTGCCGTCTATCGCGTTTCGCGTGAGACAAAAAAGGAGGAAGACACCATGTCAGGAGAATTGAAAAAGGCGAAACGGTTTTTTGGTGAATTCAAAACATTTGCCATCCGCGGCAATATGCTGGATATGGCTGTCGGCATCATCGTCGGCGGTGCGTTCACCACGCTTGTAACATCGATCATCGGAAACATTGCAATGCCGATGATCGGGCTGCTCATCGGCGTGGACTTTTCCGCGTGGGAAATTGAACTCCCGCGTTTGTATGGCTCGGCGGAGCCCAGTGTGTTGGGGATCGGTGCTTTTCTGAATAATCTGATAAGCTTTGTCGCCGTGGCACTTACCGTTTTCCTGCTCATCAAGTTTATAAATAAACTCCGCAAAAAGCATGATGAAACACCACCGCCCGCGCCGCCTGAACCCAGCAAAGAGGAATTGCTGTTGACCGAAATCCGCGATCTGCTGAAACAAAGGACGGATGAAATATGACAAAATTAGCCGAAATCCTAACCGCCGGTGCGAATGCGCTTGATATCAGCCTCTCGTCAGGCGCGTTTGCGGCTTTTGATGCGTATTATCATCTGCTGGAGGATGAGAATCGCCGACAGAATCTCACCGCACTCTCTGGTGCGGATGAAATCGCACGGCTGCACTTTTTAGATTCACTGGCACTACTGCGATTTGCTGCGTTTGACGGCGCACGCGTGATCGACGTTGGATCCGGCGCTGGCTTCCCCGGATTGCCGTTGAAGATTGCCATGCCGTCGATTGACCTGACATTGCTGGACGCCACTGATAAGCGCGTCCAATTTATGGAAAATTTATGCGCGGAGCTTGGCATTCCGGCGGAATGCTTGCATTCCCGTGCCGAGGAATTGTCGCATGAATCTGAACAGCGAGAGTTATACGACATCGCCGTTTCCCGCGCTGTTGCGCGATTGCCGGAACTTTGTGAGCTGTGCTTGCCGTTGGTGAAGCCGGGCGGCGTGTTCCTGGCGATGAAATCCGCCGATTCGGACGAAGAGATCGCCGAATCCCGCAATGCTATAGAGACGCTGGGGGCAGAGTTCCCGCCGAATTGCGCCGATTATACGCTCCCCGGCGGCGATGCGCGCCGTGTTGTGGTGATTCGCAAGATTTCACCGACGCCGACGCAGTATCCGCGCCGATTTGCTAAGATTAAACGGTCACCGTTGTAGAATGTTTCACGTGAAACATTCTGTCCTATTCAATGTGTAGGGAAGCCGCTGTGTTCGCCTCTACAGCTTTTATTACAAGGAGTACTCCATGCGCCAATTAACCACTGCGCTGCGGGATGACCCCGAAATCCGCAGATTGCTGAAGCATCTTGACGAAACGCCTGCCGCGTTGTCCGGCACGGCGGAGATTCATCGCGCCCATATTGCGGCAACAATTTCTCTGGATCGCCCCGTTTGCCTGATCTGCACTGACGAGGATGAGGCCGCACGGCTGACTGCTGCCGTATCGGCGTTTTTGGCAGTGCCTGAAGTGCCGGAGCCTCCGGTTGCAATGATCACGGCACGAGAGTTCACGTTCCACAACGCGGAAGCCGTGACACGGGAGTTCGAGCGGCGGCGGATTCGTGGGCTATTGGCACTGGCGGAAGGTGCACAGATTACGGTCATGACGATCTCCGGCGCATTACAACGAACCATCCCGCCGGATTTGCTCATGGCATCGACACTGACATTACAGCAAGGTGACAGCTGTGCGCTTACATTTGTCGCTGATCACTTGATAAAATGCGGATACAGCCGCGTAGATCAAGTAGAATCCGCAGGTCAATTCGCCATCCGGGGCGGGATTTTGGACTTTTTCTCACCATCCCACACAATGCCTGTACGATGTGAGTTCTTTGGGGACGAGATAGACGCGATCGGCGTGTTTGACCCGGAGACGCAACGAAGAACGGAAAATCTGCAAGCAATGACCATCTCTCCCGCGGCAGAAACACTGCCGGGACTGCACGAGGGCGGGGCAGAGCAACTGCTGCGGGGCTTGCAGCGACTGGTGGATCAGTTGGCATTGAATAAATCAGCCAATCCGCAGTTGCTGGAAAGTTTGCGGAGTGATATCTCTCGCCTCTCCGGCGGGTCATTCCCGGCGGCGGACAAATATTTGGAGTTGATTTATCCGTTCTCCACCGCACTGGATTATTTGCAGGACGACACGGTAATCATTCTGTCTGACTCCGCCAGGGTGAAAGAGGCAGCGGAGAATTATACAAAGCTGTTGGCCGAAGATTGTGTTGTCCTATTGGAGACAGGCGTATTGGACTCCAGTCTCGTCCGGTTTTCGGCAGATTGGGACTCATTTGCCGCACGGGCGGAGCGACATTGTTTAATATTGGCAGAGAGCTTCCCAAAATCCGAATACCCGTGGCCTGTGCGTATGCAGTTGAATATAAATGCCAAGCGGCTGCCTGCCTATGGCGGCAGTCTGGACACCGCGTTATCCGACATTGCGCACTACCGGGATGCAGGTTACAGAACCGTGGTGCTCTGCGCCGACGCACGCCGGGCACAGATTCTATGGGATCATTTGGAAGCACGCGGCGTACCGTCAGGGCTGGATTACGCACTGACTTCCCTGCCTGCTGACGGCGAGTGCACCTTGACCATCGGCGGATTGCAGGACGGTATGGAATACGCTGATTTAAAACTGGCGGTGATAACAGAGGGGCAGCTTATCACCCGCGCAAAGCCTGCAAGAAAAGGCCGCCGCGCGAAGCAGGACACGACACGGCAGCGATTACAAAGCTTTTCCGACCTTTCCCCCGGGGATTTGGTCGTTCACGAACAATACGGGATCGGCCGATTCACCGGCTTTGTGCGCCTGCAGGTGGATGATGTATGGAAAGATTACGTAAAAATCGCCTATGCGGGTACAGATAGCCTGTATGTCCCCGCAACACAGCTGGACATGGTCGCAAAATACATCGGCGGCGGGGATCATGAGGGCGGCAAAGTCGTCAAACTCTCTAAAATGAACGGCACGGACTGGACAAAAGCGAAAACGCGGGCGAAAGGGGCTGCGCGTGAAATGGCGCAGGAGCTGATACAACTGTACTCAGCGCGGCGACAGATCAAAGGCCGCGCATTCCCGAAAGATGCGGTGTGGCAGACGGAGTTTGAAGAGCGGTTCGCCTACGAAGAGACTGACGATCAGTTGAAATGCATCGAGGAAATAAAAAAAGACATGGAGTCCCCAATCCCGATGGATCGGCTATTGTGCGGGGACGTGGGATACGGCAAGACAGAAGTCGCACTGCGGGCGGTGATGAAGTGCATTCTGGGCGGCTGTCAAGCGGCAATCCTGGTTCCGACAACGGTTTTGGCACAGCAACACTACGTCACCGCCGTACGCAGATTCGCCGGATATCCGGTCAATATCGCAGTCTTGAGCCGGTTTAAATCCGCCGCGGAGATCAAGAAAACATTGCGTGAAATTGAACTCGGCTCGGTGGATTTGGTGATCGGCACACACCGGCTGATTCAAAAGGACGTGAAGTTCAAGAACCTAGGCCTGCTGGTGATAGATGAAGAACAACGGTTCGGCGTGTCGCATAAAGAGCGGTTGAAGGAGCTGGCCAAAGATGTGGACGTCCTGACCCTCTCCGCCACGCCAATCCCGCGGACGCTGAACATGGCGCTGTCCGGCATTCGTGACATGTCAACGATCGAAGAACCGCCACAGTCCCGCCGCCCGGTGCAGACTTATGTGCTGGAGCATGATTGGGGCGTGTTGACCGAGGCCATTCGGCGTGAAATTTCACGCGGCGGGCAGGTGTATTATCTACACAACAGGATTGACAATATTCTGCGCGTTGCCGCCCGCCTGCAAGAAATGTTGGGCGAAGATGTCCGCCTCGCCGTCGCGCACGGCAGGATGGATGAGGACACGTTATCCGACGTAATGGAGCACGTCACCTCCGGCGAGGTGGATGTGTTGATCTGCACCACAATCATCGAATCCGGCATTGATATCCCGAACGTCAACACACTGATCGTTGAAAACGCGGATCACCTGGGGCTGGCACAGCTGCACCAAATCCGCGGGCGTGTCGGTAGATCCCAGCGGCGGGCGTATGCTTATTTCACGTTCCGGCGCGGAAAGGCACTGTCTGAAATCGCCGAAAAGCGGTTATCGGCACTGCGCGAGTTCGCGGAGTTTAACTCCGGGTTTAAGATCGCGCTGCGGGACTTGGAGATTCGCGGTGCTGGGAGTTTGCTGGGCGCGGAGCAGTCGGGTCATATGCTCAGTGTCGGCTATGACATGTACTTGAAATTATTGGAAGAAGCCGTGCTGGAAGAAAAGGGCGAATCCCCGAAACAGACGGCTGACTGCCCGGCCGACCTGCACGTCTCTGCCGGCATCCCGGAGTCATACATCAGCTCCGGCAGTGAGCGGATGGACATTTACCGCCGAATCGCCACAATCAGGACGGCGGAAGACCGGGACGACATGCTGGATGAATTGATCGACCGCTATGGCGACCCGCCGGATCAGGTGGTTGCGCTGACATCGGTTGCACTGTTGCGGGGCGAAGCGGCGAAAGCCGGATTCACCGAAATCTCACAAAAAGACGGCCATTTGCGGCTGAAAGTCGCCGACTTCAACATGGACAAAATCTCATACCTATACGCCCTGCCGCAATACCGCGGCCGTCTACGGGTTGTCTCCGGCGCGGAGCCAACGATTGCTGTAAAAATAGAAAACCCCTCCGTAATCGAAGAGGCCCTTCGGTTCATACGTGACTATGCTGCGGCGGCTGCGAACCATCCATCATAACAAATGCAGGGGCGAACATACGTTCGCCCCTGTTGGTTCTAATTTTAGTGCTTCTATCCGTTTTCTTTCTCATAGAACTCGCGGCTGTACATGTACAGTTCAGCCAGCATGTCCCATCTTTCTTCCGGGTCGGCAGACGCGACTGAGAAGTATGCGCCGCCTTTCGGGGCGTATGTATCCACAGAATCCCGCACCAATTGCAGGACTTTTTCACGCGGTAATCCCGGCTCATACCCATCTATCGGGGAACAGAAACCGACTTTGTCGCCGTATTTTGCCTTCAGATCCGGCAGGTCAACCGCGCGGAACTGCAGTTGTAAAAAGTCTACATCCAAGTCAAGAATATACGGCATGAAGCGTGTAATGTTGCCGCAGGTATGTAACTCAAACTTAACGTCTTTGCTTCTGATATGATCGATTATTTTTTTCGACGGCTCAAATATCAGCTCTTCCATCATTTTAGCGGAGAAGAACGTGTCGCGTTCAGTGCCCCAGTCGTCGTGATATGTCACCATGTCCAGCGGGTACAGTGCGTTGATGGTATCGAACAGCTCAATCTCCCACTCGGCATATCTCTCCATCCAGGCTTTGACTGCTTCCGGCTCTTCAGCGAGGGCGATCATTCCCTCTGTGTATCCGCCGACGAGGGAAATAAAACGCTCTGTACATCCTCTGCCAATGTCATAGTGCATCACTCTGCCGGGGTTGTACTCATTTTTCATGTAATCTTCAGCCTTGGATTTGAAATCCCACTGTTTAAGATCCGGCCATTTCAGATCTTTCTCCCACGTGGCGATATCTTCTAACAGCATCGTTCCCGGCGTCAGCATCGCTCCGCCGGCTTCAGAAACCCATGTCCAGTTTGTATTGAACCAATCGATAAACTCGTAATCCTGCTTGGCATTGCGATGATCGCGGAAGTCAGTATGGATGAATATGCTGTCGTCCCCCTCGCGATAGACGACGTCTTGTGCCATGATTGACTGGAAATCAGTCAATGAACACGGTGCCCACATCGGTTTATTGAGCGCCGCCGCACGCCTGAAATTCTCACGCGGGGTGATTGGCAGATCGAAAATCGGCACGTCAACACGGGTGATGCCGAACGCGGGTAACTTGTTCTCAATCTTCACACTGGGGTCATTGAATTTCGGTCTTGGGTATTTCATCGTTTCCCTCCATATATTTAATTTGTCAATCGCAATTTTTGAAAACTGTTTCACGTGAAACAAGTTTGTCCTGAGTGGGGATTTCCTGCTTTAATCTTCTGTCAAATCCGCTTCTTCCGGCACTTCCTCTTCCTTATCAGTCCTTGCTATGGAGATCACCTTTGAGTCCGCGTGAATTCTCATAAGCCGCACACCCTGCGTTGCCCGGCTATAGGTGCTTATATCAGCCGCCGCCATGCGGATGATGGTGCCGTCGTCGGATATGATCAGCACATCATCGTTGTCATCTACCACTTTGATTGCGGCGACTTTGCCCGTTTTTTCCGTGATACTGTAATTCTTTTTGCCCAAACCACCGCGGCTCTGTAATTCATCACCGCGCAGATACTCTGACAGCTCTGTGCGCTTGCCGTAGCCATATTCTGTCACTGTCAACAGCGCACCCTGTTCCCTCGCCCGCGCCGCGCCGATGCAATAATCGTCCTTCTTCAGGCGAATCCCGCGCACCCCGGCAGCGACTCTGCCTATCGGGCGCAGATCAGTTTCACTGAAGCAGATCGCCATGCCATTGTGCGTGGCGATTAGAATTTTTTGCTTGCCGTCAGTATCACGGACTGAGATCAGCTCGTCATCATCGGCTAAATTGATCGCCCGGATGCCCACGTTGCGGACGTTGCGCAGTTCGCCGATCCGCATACGTTTGACGGTGCCTTTCCGCGTTATCATCACCAAGTATGCCTCTTCATCCACCGGCGGCATACGGATCATCGCGGTGACTTTTTCACCCTGATTGATCTGCAATATGTTGACGATATTCGTCCCCTTCGCCTGGCGGGACGCTTCCGGAATCTGGTATCCCTTTTTGCGGAACACGCGCCCATGATTGGTGAAGAACAGGATATAATCGTGGGTGGATGCGGTAAAGATCGTTTCGACATAATCTTCGTCCCGCGTTGTCATCGCGGTGATTCCGCGCCCGCCGCGCCGCTGGGCTTTGTATGTGTTCGCAGCCCCGCGCTTGATATAGCCCACGTTTGTCAGTGTATAGACACACTCTTCCTCATCTATCAGGTCTTCTATATCAATATCATCTTCCGCCTCGGCGATTTCCGTCCGGCGGTCGTCGCCATATTTGTCGCGGATCTCGGTCAGCTCTTCTTTCAGTACCCCGTCCATCTTCACGGAGTCCGCCAATAGTTCAGTATAATACGCGATTTTTTCCATCAATTCGGCGTATTCTTTTTCAATCTTCTCACGTTCCAGCCCTTGCAGTTGGATCAGACGCATGTTGCAGATCGCCGTGGCTTGTTCATCACTGAACTCGAACCGCACAATCAGCCGCTCTTTCGCATCGTCGTAGCTGGAGCGAATGATCGCAATGATCTCGTCAATGTTGTCTATCGCAATCAGATAACCTTCAAGGATATGCGCCCGCTCCTGCGCTTTTTTCAGGTCATATTCCGTCCGGCGGCGCAACACTTCGCGCTGGTGCGCAATGTATTCATCCAGCATTTGCTTCAGCGACAACACCCTCGGCTGGGATTGATCGTCCACCAATGCCAGCTGCAGGATGGCAAACGTTGTCTCCATCTGCGTTTGCGCGTATAGGCGATTGAGTGTCACTTGCGGATTCGCATCTTTCCGTAATTCAATCACCACGCGCATACCGTCACGGTCAGACTCGTCTCTTAATGCGGATATCCCTTCAATCCGTTTGTTCTTCACATTCTCGGCGATGGCTTCCAACAACCGCGCCTTGTTCACCTGATACGGCAGTTCTGTGACTATGATCCGCGTGCGGCCTTGGGAGAACTCTTCCATCTCGCACCTTGCGCGGACTTTGACGCGGCCACGGCCTGTGGCATATGCCGCACGAATCCCGGCACGACCCATAATAATCCCGCGTGTCGGGAAATCGGGTCCCTCTATATGCTCCATCAAGTCACTGAGTTCCGCTTCCGGATTTTCAATCACGCATAGGCAAGCGTTGATCACCTCTCGTAGATTGTGCGGCGGGATATTCGTCGTCATGCCGACGGCGATTCCGGTCGAGCCATTGACCAGCAGATTCGGGAAGCGGCTGGGCAACACATGCGGCTGTTTGCGTGTCTCGTCGTAGTTCGGCCGCCAATCGACCGTTTCTTTATCGATGTCGCGCAACATTTCGGAAGCAATCCGCGACAGGCGGGCTTCCGTATAGCGCATCGCCGCCGGGGGGTCGCCGTCCACCGAGCCGAAGTTTCCGTGGCCGGAGATCAGCTGACAGCGCATGGAAAATTCCTGCGCCATGCGGACGAGGGCATCGTAAATCGACGCATCTCCGTGCGGGTGATACCGCCCCATGATATTCCCGACCGCTGTGGCCGCTTTACGGAACGGCTTGTCAGACGTCAGCCCGGATTCATGCATGGTATACAGAATTCGGCGATGGATCGGCTTCAACCCATCGCGCACATCCGGCAGGGCGCGCTCAATGATGACCGACATCGCGTAAGTAAGAAATGATCGCTCCATCTCCTCTTCCAGCGGCGCGGTGATTATCTTTTGATCCGGATAACTGATATCCGGTGATTTCTCGATTTTTGCCATTAGTTGCCTCCGTTTAGCCTTTATATGCGTCTCCGCGCGTATCAATCTTGGCGATGGTTATTTCATCGTCATTCAGCTCATAGATAACTCTGTGCTTTCCAACGCGCAGACGGTACAAAGGCAGATTTCTCTTGCCTTTCATTTTCTTTACATCTCCGTCAGGCAATAAGGAAATCGCTTCAATTATTCTGATTTGTGTCGGTTTATCATAGCTCCTTAATGCTTTCTCAGCAGGTTTAAGGATAGTTTTTTTCATTCTTGTTCCCTTAAAATGTCATTCACCACTGCATCATAATCGACTTTTTCCTCGTTCGCTAGCAAATAAACTATTTCATCCTCTTCCACGTCAGAGAGCCATAATTCAGTCTCTTCGTTTTCAACGAATTTTGCAAAGGATAATACCTTCATCACTTGATCGTTGGGCATTCTTTGTATTATATCGATCACGGTTTGTCTTGCTACATCCATAATAATACCTCCTTTGAGCTAAGTATCCAGATCCACCACGTATTTGGCGTTCTTTTCTATATATTCCTTACGCGGGGCGACCATTTCGCCCATCAGGACTGTGAACACTTCATCGGCTTCTATCGCATCGGTCATTTTGATTTGTTTCAGAATCCGCGACTCCGGATTCATCGTGGTATGCCACAGCTCGTCAGCATCCATCTCACCCAAACCTTTGTGGCGGGCGATTTCCACGCGGCCTTTGCCGTCTTCCCCGCGCATTTCAGCGAGGGCCGGTTCAAGCTCTGCCTCGTCTATGATATAGCGCACCGCTTTGCCCTTGGTCAGCTTATATAGCGGCGGCTGCGCAGCGTATACGTATCCGCCCTCTACCAATGGGCGCATGAATCTGAAGAAAAATGTCAGCAACAGCGTCCGTATATGGCTGCCATCCACATCGGCGTCAGCCATGATGATGACTTTGTGATACCGCAGCTTCTCCACGTCAAAATCTTCGCCCAAACCTGCGCCCAGTGCTGTGATAACCGGCGTGAGTTTGTCATTGCCGTACACCTTGTCGGCCCTGGCTTTTTCAACGTTCAGCATCTTACCCCACAGCGGCAGAATCGCTTGGAATCTGCTGTCCCGCCCGCCTTTGGCCGAGCCGCCTGCCGAGTCTCCTTCAACGATATAGATCTCGGTCAGCGTCGGGTCATTGACGTTACAGTCGGCGAGTTTACCGGGTAGACTCATCCCCTCCAACGCAGTTTTACGGCGAATATTCTCCCGCGCTTTGCGGGCGGCCTCTCTCGCGCGAGATGCTGTCAGTGCTTTCTCCAGAATCGACTTCCCGGCTTTGGGATTTTCTTCTAAAAAGATCGTCAGCTTCTCTTGAACCACATTATCCACCAGCGATTTGATCTCACTGTTGCCGAGTTTTGATTTTGTCTGCCCCTCAAACTGGGCTTCCATCAATCGAACCGAGATGACGCATGATATCCCCTCACGCACATCCTCGCCGGAGAGTTTGTCGTCGCCTTTTAACATGCCGACTTTCTTGCCGTAATCATTCAACACACGGGTCAATGCGGATTTAAACCCAGTTTCATGCATGCCGCCTTCTGACGTGTTGATGTTGTTGGCAAAACTGAGCAAAAATTCGTTATAGACATCTCCGCAGTATTGGAACGCAATCTCCGCCTCTGACGTTTCACGGGTGCCTTTCAGCAATACCACATCCTCATGCAGTGGGGTCTTGTTGCGGTTTAAGTACGTGACAAATTCCGCGATCCCACCGTCGAATTGGAAGGTGTCAGTCGCTTCCCGCCCTTCGCGGTGATCGGTTATCGAGATTCGCAACCCACCGTTTAGGAAGGCCTGTTCACGCATTCTTGTGCGCAGCGTGTCGTAATTGAAGTCACAGTCGTCAAATATCGTGTCATCCGGCTTGAACGTGACTTCGGTACCGGTCTTGTCGGTATCAGCGACTTCCGTCAGTGTTTGCGTGATATCCCCGCGGGAGAAGCGCATTTCATGCACACGCCCGGCTTTGTGTACGTTAACTGTGAGCCATTCTGACAACGCATTGACGACAGATGCACCTACGCCGTGCAGTCCGCCGGAGACTTTGTATCCGCCGCCGCCGAACTTTCCACCGGCGTGCAGCACGGTGAATACCACTTCCAGCGCACTGGTGCCTGTCTGTTCCTGCACGTCTATCGGTATCCCGCGCCCGTTATCGCGCACGGTGACCGTTCCATCTTGGCCGATTTCGACCGAGATTTCAGTACAATGCCCGGCCAGTGCTTCGTCTATTGAGTTATCCACAATCTCATATACTAGATGGTGTAATCCTGAAGCGGAAGTTGACCCAATGTACATCCCGGGGCGTTTACGAACTGCTTCTAACCCCTCCAGCACTTGGATCGCCGACGCGTCATATTCTACTGTATTTTCTAAAAAGTCCGCCATGGATGATTTCTTCCTCTCTCTGCCAATGTTTGGGATGCAATTTGCGATATATATATTTTAACCGATGAACGTTCAGCGCAAACAACGAACGATTTTGGCAGTTCATCAGTCACGGTAACCACGCGTTTTTCCTTTTCTGCTTTGGCTAAAAAATCCCGCGTTGTTTTGCCCCAGGTCGTGTTATCCAGGTCGAATATCCCAATAACGTCCGATTCCGGGACGGTCGCGTTGTTGCCGATGTGTAAAAACATGTGTGCCTCCTTGTGGTGAGTGGGTCTCTTACAAAACACCCGCAGGGTCGGGTGTTTTGTCTACGTAATCACCATACCATTCTCCACCGTGATGACCTCCCCGGATTCCACGCGGTCGGTTTCATTACATGACGTAATCAGCACCTGGCCTTGCTTGATCCGATTCAGTATAAAATCCTGTCTCGCGGCATCAAGCTCTGACAATACATCATCCAACAGCAATACTGGGATTTCACCGGAATCTTCATGGTGAATATCGCGCTCGGCAAGTTTTATGGATACCGCCGCCGTCCTCGCCTGGCCTTGGGAGGCAAATTTCCGCGCCGGCAGATCGTTGATTATAATCTCGAAATCATCGCGGTGTGCGCCGGAAAGGCATTGGCCGGATCTGATCTCCGCCTCGCGGTGACTCTGCTGATGTTCCAACAGCGCGGGCAATAGATCTTGCGGGGATTTTTGCCCCTCTGCATAAGGGTTAACGCCGGTGACTGTTTTATATTGGATTTCCAATATCTCTTCTGTGTTAGAAAATTCGTGATGATTCACTGCCGCTTTTTTGGCCAATAACTCAATAAACGCCGCGCGATAGTAGATCATTACCGCACCCTCATGCGCCAGTCTCAGGTTAAAATCGTCCAGCAGATCAAGCAATGATGGCTTCTTATGATAATCCCGCAGAATCCGTGTTTTGTGGGCGTACAGCTTATTAAACTCGGACAACGCGGCGGCGTATCTTGGGCGCAATTGGCACAGGCTGTGATCCAGCAATCGTCTTCTGGCGGCGGCGCCGCTTCTGATCATATCCAAATCTTCCGGGTTGAACAGCACCACCGACAATCTTCCCGTGAGTTCAGCGGCTTTTTTCAGCTTCACACCGTTGGCGAAAAGTTCCCGCCTGCGGGAGCGTGCTAAGCGTGCTTCAAGTATTTGATCTCGCCCCTGTGACTCAATCTCTGCCCGGACATATGCCGTATCATCCGCTAAGCGGATCAGCTCTTTATCATACGCACTGCGGAACGATTTGCCGACAGCGAGGTAATACACAGCTTCCAGCAGATTTGTTTTCCCTTGCGCGTTGCGGCCTGCGATGACATTCACACCCGGAGCAAATTGCACTTCGGAGCTTTTGAAGTTACGCCAGCCTTCCAAGTAGATCTTGTTAACCGTCATGGGTTGTCACAGCAATCATATCGTGGTTGTACCGGACTAAATCCCCCGGCACGATTTTGCGCCCGCGTTCGGTGCAGATTTCACCGTTGACGTGTACGTCACCGTTTTGTATCAGGATCTTCGCCATACCGCCGGTGCTTGCGATATCAGCAAGTTTCAATAACGAATCCAGCTTGATAAATTCGCCTGTAATCGCTATTTTGCGGATGCCTTTTATTTTAACCTTCATAAGCCTTCAATCTAACCGGGAGAATCATATATGTGAATCCAGCTGCGCTGTCCTCCACCGGGTTTATCACACACGGGGCGGTGGCTGTGGAGAGTTCAATACAAACATCTGTTGCGGGGGCTGCTTTCAATGCATCCAGCAAATATCGATTGTTAAAGCCTATTTCAAGTCCACCGCCGTCACCGTCCATCGGGCATTCATCTGCGGCTTTGCCGATCACCGACATGGCATAGAGTTTAATCACACCATTGCCGAATACACAGCGTACTGGGCTCTTCATCTTGTCGCTGATTACCAGTGATACACGCTCAACAGCGTCTATCAATTGACTTTTTGCTACACGGAGCTTGATTTCATTCGTCTGTGGAATTGTATTTTTGTAATTGATAAATTCACCTTCAAGCCGCCGTGTGATGAGCACGGTGTCACCAAATGTGAACATAATGTGTTTTTCCCCAAGTGTGATCGCAATGTTGGATGTTTCGTCAGCAATCCGCTCTACCTCGGTCAATGCGGTACCCGGAACCACGAACACAGTGGACGGGGCTTCATCTTCCATTGTCTCACGCCGCAATGCTAGGCGATATCCGTCTACCGCAACGATGGTGAGTTCCTTTCCGGTCTCAAACAATGCCCCCGTATGTATCGGGCGGGATTCATTGTCACTGACGGCAAAATTTGTTTGGGCGATCATCTTTTTCAATATCTCGCCACCGACTTCAATTGTCTTGCCCTCTTCCACTTTCGGCAGTTCCGGAAAATCCTCCGACGGGGAGCCTAAGATTTCAAATTCGCTCAACTCACTTTTGATCATTACTTTCGCAGCGGAGTTTTCCTCATCTACTTGGAATGTGACCGTTTCACCTGGCAGTTTGCGTATGATTTCAGCAAAAAGTCTGGCATTCAATACGATTTCTCCGTCCTCCACCACTTTTGCCGGAACGGTTGATACAATGCCCATCTTAAGGTCATATCCAGAAACATTGACAGCACCTGCGGCGAAAGACGCTTCGATCAATAACCCTTCTAAAACAGGTACAGGGCTCTTAGAGGACACAGCCCTGGATGCGGTAAGAATAGCGGCTAACAACAGGATCTTCTCACATGTGAATTTCATATTACTATCCTTTCATATTACTTTTAGTCGGCTATTATATACTTACAAGGTAAACGCGGTTTATCCCAACAACGTTTGGTGGGGTTGGATTATATATTTTAGTTCTGTCTTCAAGACAGATAGAATATAAATAATATTTTTATAGTAACAGGAGTAGTAGTACAAAATTATGTGGAAAACGACAAAAAAACAAGAAGCTATGCGGCTTTACGACAGTTGACTGTTTGTGGATAAATAAAACGGTTTTACACACCACATGTTGGGTTTAAGTTATCCACACGATACCAACAGTTGGTAACTGTGGGAATGTGGGGTTTTGGTATGCTTTGCTTACCCGCACAATGTACAAGTCTATTCCGTCCGTGAATTTATGTTTGACATGATATCTCGTATCACCTGTGAAATTTCGTTGTTTTCGTCTATCCCTTCTTCTACCTTACGGATGGATGACAGTACCGTTGAATGGTCCCGTCCTTCAAACAAGCCACCGATGTCTTTGAGAGAAAGATTCGTCAACTTCCGTATCAAGAACATGGCCATCTGGCGAGCTAACGCTGTGTTTCTGGTTCTGCGCTGGCCTTTGATATCTTCCGGAGTCAGCATATAATATTTGGCTGTTTCTTCTATAATCAAATCGGCAGTGGGTATCAGCTCTTTACCGCCTTTGAACATGTCTTTCAAGTGTTTGGTGACTGAAGCAACTGTTATTTCGCCGCCCATCATGTCTCTGTAAGCCATAATCATTTTGACGGCACCCTCAAGCTGGCGGACGTTTGAAGTCATATTCTCGGATATGTAATGCATAACGTCGTCATCCATCAGCAGGCATAGTTCCTGTGCTTTGTTTTTTATGATTGCCATCCGCGTCTCATAATCCGGCGGCTGGATGTCTGCCAGAAGTCCGGATTCAAACCTTGTAATCAGTCGGTCCTCAAGTCGTGTAATCTCCCTCGGTGGTCGGTCAGATGTGAAGACGATCTGACGGTCGAGTTCAAATAGGGTGTTGAATGTATGGAAAAATTCTTCCTGCGTTGAAATCCGCCCGGCGATGAATTGAATGTCGTCCATCAAAAACAAATCCGCCCCACGGTATTTGTCGCGGAACTCTACGTTTTTACCGTGCTGGATCGCGGAAATCAGTTCGTTTGTAAAATCATCGCCTTTGATATAAACGATGTTATAATGCGGGTATTTTTGGGCGATGGAATGCCGGATAGCATGAAGCAAGTGCGTTTTACCGAGCCCGGATTCACCGTATATGAACAACGGATTATACGTCTTTCTTTGCTGCCCTTCCGCCACAGCCAAAGCGGCAGCGTGTGCAAACTTATTTGAATTGCCGATAATAAACCGATCAAATGTATATTCTGAAAGATCCATTTGAGAAAGGTCATCATTTTCCCGCACTTGTTGGATGGTATAAAGCCCGTCATCGTCCAAAACTTCAATAGCGAACTCGGCGGAAAATAGTTCATTCAACGCGTTTTCTATCAGGCCGGAAAAGCGGTTTTCAATCATGTTCCGCTTGAAGACAGATGACGTGTGAAGTGTCAGCCTGTTTTCGGTGATATCAATGGCGCGGCAGTCATCAAACCATGTGGTTAGAGACGTCTCAGTCAAATCTGAACTGATAATTTGTATAACCTTATCCCAAACGTCTTCGGCTGAATTCATCGCTTTTCAACCCTTTCAAATATTTTTAAACGGCAATCTTACTAAGAAGAATACAGGGCGTGTTTTGGAAATCCCTAAACACGCCCTGTTATTATACCAAAATGATGTGGAAAAATCAAGCTTTTTCGTGTGTCGAGCCTGGGTTTTACCCGCATTCTACGGACGGATTATGGGGGCAAAGGCAATTCACCCGCCACAGTCGAAACCACAATAAATTTTACGGGCGCACACTGTGCGCCCCAACAAAGGCTGCCACGATAGGTGAAGCAACCTTACAATATAAAACAATACAAAAAATGGTTATATCGAGTTAAGTGACCTGGCAAGGCTGGATTTTCTGCGCGCAGCTTTGTTCTTATGAATAAGCCCGTTGGCAGCCGCCTTATCGACAGTCTTAACGGCAACCTTATATGCCGCCGTGGCAGACTCTTTATCACCGCTTTGCACGGCAGTGTCAAACTTCTTTATATTCGTCTTCATAGCAGATTTGGCAGCTTTGTTCCTGGCGGCCGCTTTCTGCGACAGAATCGCTCTCTTTGCTGATGACTTGATATTAGCCATGTTACACACCTCCTTGCATAGTTGACGGTTGGTTTGATCAGTCCCAAATTAGACTG
>Ga0123355_10007350_pt1 | contig 16498 bp, 12 predicted proteins | sample TergutEmb28metaG_3_FD_89872 | JGI IMG/M metagenome (GOLD analysis project Ga0123355, IMG submission 89872) | Embiratermes neotenicus P1 segment gut microbial communities from Petit-Saut dam, French Guiana - Emb289 P1 | ecosystem: Host-associated > Arthropoda: Insects > Digestive system > Gut ...
ATAATATTAAGATGGATCTTTGGGAAGTGGGAGGGGGTGGAGACTGGATGGAGTTGGCTCAGGATAGGGACAGATGGCAGGCACTTGTGAATACGGTGATGAACCTTCGGGTTCCATAAAGTGTGGGGAATTTCTTGACTAGCTGCAGAACCAGTTAGCTTCCCAAGAAGGACTCTGCTCCATGGGGTAAATAAGTAAGTACTAATTAGGAGTATTTGAAATGATATGTTAAATGAAAATAAAATTTTATTTTTCAAGAATTAATTTTATTTCTAAGAGACCACTTTATGGTACAGGTGTCTTTCATTATGTTTGATTTTTTTCCAGACTTTCATTTCATACTTCAGTCTTCACCTCTCTTATCTTAACTGTTTAACTTCGATCACCCAAGTGTGCAGTAGCTGCTCCAATTTGTTGTGTGAAGCAAGATACAGCCCCATTCATAGTTAACATTTATTTATTTATTTTGAATTTACCTACAACTGTCAGGAATATATTTTTTTTATTGCTTTTATGTTTATCATAAGTATTGACTGCTGTTGTGTTTTAATGTGCATAAAATGTAAAAGTATGAATGAAGATTTGAGTCTTAGACACGCCCTGCCTACTGGTAATTATTTTTTACTTCACTGAGGCAACAAATACCATCTAACCTTACAGGTGAATTTTGGACATGTGCTTTCATTGATGTTTGTGGTTCGGTAGAAGAAAGTAGTGTTTATGAATGTTACTGCAGCTCTGAGGAACTTCAAATTTATTTCTCTGCAGCCGTCTTGTGATGTGATAATGGTTGCTGCACGAAGTGGAAGTCACTTAGGTGTGTTTCATTGAAGTGTTGTACATGAAACATGGGCAAATTCAAATTGACATCCTATAGCAACAACAGAGGTGTAGAGAGAGAAGGATGTAGTGTGACACATGAAAGTATAAGATAAATGTGTATTTTTTTATTGTAATACTGTTGCAATGTGTTGCAGGAATCAGTTTATAATGAGTGTCAGATTTGGTTACTCATGGTATTTGTCCTGTGCTGTTCATTTCATGGTTATAATATTGACATTATTTGTAACTGAATATACAAATTTTATCATAATACAGGCAACAGTTGGTACCTTCATCACATACTAGTACACAGGCATTGTAGCCTACAGACACAGTAGCCACTGGGTTGCTGCTTGGCCTGTGATTCCTGTTGATACTAAGGTGAAACATCCAATAAATGTTATATTCGTGTGAATTAAAGTCTTAATGTGTGAGAAATAGCGCGTGTAGCTTATGCTTCAAGCTTCTATACAGCCATCCCTCTTTTTGCCAGTGATGTTTCTCAGTGTGAGCGGAAAAATTGAAAATCGTCTCCATCAATTGCCTGTTGTACATATTCTGTGCGCGTAAGTACCTCACCGTGTTTTATTTTTATGTACATACCGTGCATTTTTATTGTTTACTATTTATTTGTACCAACAAATGCACATATATGTATAAAAATACATTATATTACAAACGGTCCTACATATTTCGGTGCTTCTGCACCATCTTCAGGCAGCTTTGATATTTCGTTCGCTAAGGTTATAAAATATTAAAATGATTGAAAATGCATAAAACAGTAGATTTATTTATTAACATCCATATTGTTACATAGTTACATTAGACTTGTCAATATGCAGAAAATCATGTACACAAAGTAAATTTATAAATAATAATAAATAAAATAGATCCTTGTGTGATAAAAGGAATTAAAATCATCTGCTGGGGATCATTCTTCGTATATGTCCAAGATGTATTGATCGAACAACAGAGGGTCAACGATCCCAACCCTCTATACCCCGTGACACACGTTACTAGTCGGTACTGTATGTAACATGATGCCTACTCCCAGTTTCAGTTCACTTCCGACTAGCACACTAGACGCACCAAAACAGGGTAAGTCCACATCAATATAAATTAATCTATTACATTTTCATAATAGTTACAATTCCCTAATTATATTTCATATTAATTCATTACAGACGTTTGAATTGCATATGCAGCCATTACCACATTTTACCAACAGCACAGATTTTGACATACAACGATCTATTTTATGCAGTTTCGATAATTTTTATATTTTATAACTTTAGCAAACGCAATATTAAAGCTCCCTGAAGATGGTGCAAAGCACGGAAACATATAGGAGCGTTTGTAATGAAATATAATATATATATATGCATGCGCGTGTGTGTGTTTGTGTGTGCATTTGTTGGTACAAACAAATAACACCCCCATTGTGCTCAGATCCACGGTAAATAAGATATTTTCTGCAGTAATCTGTGGTGTGTAGGGGGACGTGATATGTGGCAGTATGGTTGCTGGTGTTGTCAAGCTTACTGTTAAATATTGCTGTCATTACATTTATCGCTGTCTTTGGTGTTGTATGTGTGAGTAAAGTATTGTAAAGAGTTTGATAATAGTGACGAAATAATGGCCCAAACAACTGTACGTGTGTAAGAGGTCTCGTTGCATTGTTCCAATGTGAACGAGTCGCCATTTTAATCTACTAAAGCAATGGAATGAATAATAGTAACGACGAATGTGGTCTTGAAATGACATTTTATCGAAATCTGACAGATTGAATCCGCGTTCTACTATAAATCGTAGTTGTTGGACCTTCTCATTCTCTTTGATCCATTTGGACGTATAGTCTCACCTGTCCTGCATATTTTAACACCTTGATTTTCCCTTCCCTTTATAAACGGCGGTAATACTTGTGTTATTAAAGAATATGAGAATTGATGGTGTGGGGTCAAGTTATTGAACTTGTAGTGAACGGCGTTTTGCCTCCCTAGAAATGTAAGTACAGTTTTCTGTAGATACATGTTTAAACAACGTGTATAATTGTGTTTCCTTCCAGGAATTGACCAAAATGTTGCAAGTTCCACGCACTTGTCAGAATTGTAAATTTATGTAACTAGGATTTATGTAAGCCACTTTTGTACCACACTCAATCAATCATGTGTGATGAGCAAGTTCAAAGCTTACAAACAACTCTGCACCCTTTTGCAACAGGAGTACCAATCCTCCTACTCCAGGGAGTTGAAGACATAAATCCTAGTGTGGTGGAGAGCATGGTGAGTGTTCTAAGGACAGAAAGTAATTTTATTGGTGCTGTTTTGTTGCATTAATGTGGCCATAGGGACTAAATTGTATGGAGAAATATGTTTTAGTTTTGCATTTTTTGTCTTCTGAATTGGTTACAGATGGTTATGTAAACAATTCTTAGCATGTTTGTGTTGTTGCTGTAAGTAAATGTAACAGTGATTAACAGCTGAACTGGGATATTATGTTTTTATGTTATATATTGTTGTAGCTCAGTGGTTCTTAACTTTGTTCACACAGTTTAAACAATAAATCTTCCCCTAATTTTTGTAATGCAAATATACAATTATGATTAACAATTTTTATTGTATTTCATTTTCTTACTGTTGAAGAAAACCGTATATATTTTGTCACCAGTTTTGCCCTAGCAAATCAATACAGTCAGTATATAATCATACATCATCTATGTACATAAACTCTCCTACATGAAATAGATCAGTACATAGTGTGGGACTTGATCATCCTGGATTGAAAACAAGCTACATATTCATATTCATATAAAGCTCTGTTTCTGGAAATTACCTGCATACGTATTGTGTTTGTGACAGTATGTCTCTTATAACATCATGATAAGCGAGTGAACATGTGTTTTTTGCATGTTGATGCTCATGAAGATTCAGGTCTTCTGGCATATTACACTGTGTGGGGTAAATAGTTCTAATTTTCAGATGGATCATAGTGCCTTAGTCTCTGGGTTGCTTGACCATGAAGATTACAGCATTGCAGTCATATGAAATGCCATGAACTTTGTACTCAAGACAGTGTTACACTCCTGAAGACTAAAGCTTCAGCAACGCCATTGTGAGAATCTAAAGAAAGTCCCACTTCCTCCTACCTGCAGGAGCGTAAAGATGGGCCATTGTGTTGTTTGGTCTGTGTGTGGGAGCCACATGAACATAGGGTCTGAGGAACTCTCGAGGCTATGTCAGTCTTTTATGTGTGATAGTAGTCTGTAATTTCATTATCCATTAAATTGTGAGCATGGTTTTAAGAATGTGGAAGTGCACCTTTTTGATCGTACAGAATGTGCATGATGACTAGAAGGATGCTGTGAGCACTGGCATTTATCCTTATGATTAGTACACAGGATGCAGCGTTGATGGGTGTGGGTATGGCATCATGTAACTTGCAGCAGCCTAGCTGCAGAATTTGTAAGAACATTGCCTGTCCTTAGTTAATTGTGTGTTTGTTGTAGACATTTGTAGCTGTGAAAGTGAATCACATCGTTGAACATGTTGACTTGCGACTGTAAGTTGTTTTCAATCTGTTTTGACCTTCACAGCTGAGGCAGCAGCCTGTTTCTCCTGCAGCAGCAGTAATGGTGCCATTGTCCTATTGCAGTATGTTGATTCATTTGCTTTCCTTTTGTCAGTCTATACTTTTATGTCATTGTGTTGGGGTCGGTCATGAATTTCCACACATTAGATCTGGCTGTTTGCCATGTGTGTTTCATACCATGCTTTGTCAGATTCAAAATGTGTGTATATTGATGCTTTGAATATTGTCCTGCCATTAAACTCGGATCCGTGCATCTCACAGAACTTTAGATATTGCCATAATGTAGTCACGTGTGTCTGGTTTGACAGTATGTTTTTAGCCCCATTTCTTGATTGTTTTTGGGTGAACACAATTACTTTGAGCTGTATAATATTCATGAATTGGTGCATCATTTGAAGTGTTTTAACAAACGCCCATTGTGAGGATAGCATAGTCTTTGGAATAGATCTTCTCATTGGTGATGGATCTCATTGGTGATGGATGCATTTGCTTCAGCTGCATAGTGATTGTGAACGGTTGCCTCCATCTAGTGCCACAGTTGATAACGCATAGACCCATAACTGCACTGTCCTTATGCCTTCATAGCATGCCCAGAGAACATGACCAACATCGGTCTTGACATTTTCTGAAGTAACGATTGTGCATGATGAGTTTGCTCAACAGGCTGTGTACCTCATCATTAGGACATGAAGATGGTTGTGGATTTTCTCAGTAATGAAAGTTAATATGTTGTGTTTCAGCACGTCACAGTGCCACAGTTGTCATACTTTAGAGACATTCATGTGAGGATTCCCAGTTACTGTTTTGTCCCAAAAATATTTGATGTTAATATTGTGGCACCCGTATTCTGTGTATTGTGTGCTGCATTTACGATGTTCGAATGTTCCAGTGTGTATACAGTGTCCTTATATAACTGTGTCATCTAACAGATTTATGTTTTATTCATAATGTTACAGCAGAACTTTAATACAATTAAAGTAGAAAATGATACAGATGTTGGGCCTGAGGAAGACCCAGTCTGCATGCACAACGTGGTATATGTACCGTCAGCATTTTCTATGAGTGAGACTGAACCTGAGGTGAGCTTCCATTTGGTTTCTATTTGCAAGTTTGTTATATTCACGCGCACACGTGCACATTTGTGTGTGTATATGCAGTTTTTTCTTTACATGTCATTTGCAATGTCAGTTTCAGTTTAAAGAATGCTCGTGACTCTTTTGATGGTACAGTCAAGATATTTTAGCTAGTGACAGTTACAACGATATTCAGATTCTGCAGCTTATATGTTATTTTCTTGAGCTGCCATTGGGCCAGTGTTGTGAGAGCAGGATGAAGTTGCATGGTGTGAAGTGGATGGTGTGTGTCTTCATTGTGTGTCTGTACTACATGCCACCTTGTCTGCAGTAAGTAATGTAGAAATGCTGTGGAAGCCTGTAAAAAGGGGACCTCTTAACAGTTGTAAATAAGAAATGTACTTGTTTTTAAGCTTTTGCCATGTTCTAAATGTAATTTGTTCCTTTTTGGGTACTTCCCCAGCGACTGAGTCCTAATTGCCGACGTTTCGGAACTCACTGTTGGTTCCATCTTCATAGGCCGTACAGGCACACTCCTTCCTATTCGCTCTGCCACTTCCCTGCTCCAACTCAATTAGGTATAAATACCTCACGCACTCCATCCACTGACATACTTCATTCACCTGCCTGTGAAGATGGAACCGACAGTGAGTTCCGAAACGTTGGCAGTTAGAACTCAGACGCCAGGGAATTACCCAAAAAGGAACAAATTACAGGAACTGTACTTTCAATTCTGTCACAGATCCAGTAATGAGTAAGTTATATGGAAGAGTGGTATAAATATTGTCAAGTGTCTGTGGAACAGGAATCTGCTTGTAAATTTTAAGAACAGTTTGTAGGCATATTTGCAGAGTTGCAAAAAGCGACTCTTACCGTCATCATGTCCATCCGTTCGTTCATCCGCGTGGAAGAACTGAGCTCTCTCTGGATGGATTGTCATTACGTTTGACACACAAAGATTTTTAAAAAAATCTGTCAGGGAAATTAAAGTTTCATTAAAATCTGACAAGAATAACGAATACTTTACTTGAAGACCTACATACATTTATTATAATATCTTGCTGAATTCTTCTTAGAATGAATCAGACAAAATTTGTGGAGAAAATCACAGTGCATTTTATGTTCAGTAAATTTTTTTGAAAATTCAGTATGTTTGTGAGATAATGTGGAAAAATATGGTAGAGCCAGGCAGTCCACAGGTGGAAATGTAATGCTGAACAGAAAAGATGCAGTTTTCATGCTGGATAACTATGGCAAGAATACCCATAATATTTAATACTTCTTGCTTTCCCACTGCAACAGTAGTTATGTGAATGCATCTGAATGTTAGCGTTTACATACATTGCCTGTCTTGATTTTTGTTATTGCATACAGTTAACGTCTTCACGGTCACGTATTTCTGGCCACCACAAAATCTGCTGCTGTGTCCTGTTGTGTTTTCACTATTGCTTTATCATAAGGTCAGAGTCCTATACCAGTGCCTTCCATTCATACTCTTCAGTTATGTTTTCTTGTGGATTTTCTTGCACTGAGAATTTTCTCTTTGCAGTATGTGAGTTCTGTTGCCCAATTTTTATTAGCCCTTTTGATGCCATTTGTTGTGTTAAATCCCGAGCTGCTATAACAGTAAGAATGGCTGTATATCCGCTGTTTGAATATGATTCTGTGATTCAAATACCACCATGTCTTGCAGAAGAGCAAGGCTTTTTTTTTTTTTTACATTCGGGTGACCGTGCATCGTGATAAATTCTTATAACAAAAACGACTAGATGCACTAATTTCTTAAATTTACTTTTGGAATAAAACTCTACATGTTTGCTTGCTCGCAAGCTGTCAGCAAAACCCGTATGGCATATACCATTGCTGTGTGTACAGTGAAAAACTTCTGATGATGGATAGAGGAACTGTCTGAAACATGTAGACTTCTATTCCAAAAACAAATTTGAAAAATTAATGCGGCTAGTTGGTTGTATTATAAGAAGACTAGCAATAGTTAATGCCATAATGTGGCCACATTTGTGTGGTTTGACAACATATATATTTGTTAGCTCCAGTTGCCTGGAGGTTTGTATAGCATTATTGTTGCAGTATTTCTGCTATGGGCTAGAGTCTTGCTGAATCATTCTTTCGTTCTGCATGAGGGAAGAGATTGTTCTCTTCTCTCAATAATCAACATTTGCTCCTGCTTCCATCCAGCTGTCTCTTTACTAGGCTGCAGGGTCTCTTTCTGTGCTGTTGAATCATTGGGCGGTGAAGCTGACCGGTCACCTCCATCTAGTGCCGAGACTAACAATAGGCTGAGATGCTACTGCCACTCCCTGATATGCATTTATAACTTGCACAGTGACAAATCAGTGGTAGCGTATTAAATCAATTGCGAAGTTTACTGAAGAAACATATGTAAAAATCAGTTGAATAAGTGGGGATTACTCATGACAGGCGTGCTGAACATGCCGTGTGTCTCAGCTTGGCACATGAAGATGCTGGTACATTTTGTGAATAATGAAAGGCTTGTGAGTTCTTTGAGCATAGGACATAACTACTGTTCTCATATTGTAAAATTTTCTTATGAACAATACTGGGTTACCATTTTGTCCAGAAGGTATATTATAAAACGATATGGATGTCTCTTGTCACAGGCCTTTTCTTCCTGGTACTTCTCTTAAACCAGCGGTGATCCCCACCGCTCAGGCATCAAGATTCACACTGCAGTACTTTCCGTATTATGTGTGATTTTCCAAGTATAGCTGTTTTTTGTAGTGAGTCTATCGATTGTTTTCCTGCTACAGTTTCCACATTTTTTCTTAAACTTCTCGTTGCTATTCCAGTGGCTCCAATTATTACTGGTACAATCGTATATTTCAGGTTCCACATTCTTTGTATCTCTCTAGATAAACTCTTGTATTTTAACTTCTTTTCCTCTTCCTTTTGCACAACATTTCTGTCTGCGGGTATTGCCACATCTATCAGTGTGCATGTTTTCTCTTTTTGTTTTTAATTATCATATCTGGCCTATTTGCTGTAATTTTTCTGTCTGTGTGTACTGCTTGATTCCACAACACTGTGACATCTCCTTCTTCATACACTTGCTTGGGCATGTGTGTGTACCATCTGTCTGTGGTTTCAGTGCCTAAGGCTTTGCATATTGAGTAGTGCAAATGTGTACAAACTTTATCGTGCCTCATTAAATATTCGTTCTTCGCCAAAAGGGGACTTCCCGAGGTTAAGGGGTCAGTAGTTTCATGTTGCTTTCATAACTGGCACTTACTCTCAGTTTCTTCCTTCAAAATTTTATTCTTAAAACAGTTTGTACTAATTGCTTGATCTTGAGCTGCCACTATTGTACTTTCTGTTTCTCCCTCAGTGTCGCCAGATTTTAGCCAGTAATATGACTGTTCAATGTCCTCCAGCTTTTCGTCTGTGGCAATTGTCCATGCATCCTCTTCCCATGCCATCTTTCTTTTGTGGTTGTTGTTATTGTTATTATTATTGTTATTATTATTTAGCCCCCCTGTTCTGCTTCAGGGATGCTGCATTTATGACATTAGAATGTTTCACTGTGTAGTTTGCTGTTGTACTCATACTTACCATGTTCTTTAGGAAATGTGTTGTCTAATGGAATTGTCTTTGATGTATAATTTTACAGCATAACATTGACAGAATCAAAGTAGAAAATTATATGGGTATGGTGACGGAGGAAGACCCAGTTTGTATGAGGACTAATGATATTTATATACCATCAGCCTATTGCGAGAGAGAGTCAGAACCTGAGGTGAGCTTGGTTTTGGATTTAGTTGAAGGCTGCTCCACATGTGTGCATGTATTGGTGTTTGTGTGCATGCACGTACTTGGGTATGGGCGTGTGTGCATGTACGCTTTACAGTGCTAGTTCCCGTTTAAAGACCACTCATGAAAATTTTTATGGTACTGTTAGGATGTTTCAGCCTTTGAAACATTTACATAAGTATATAATTTCTGCAGCTTTATAATGTTGTTCTCTTGAGCTGCCATATTGGGCTAGCGCTTTGACAGCAGGATGAAGTTGCACTGTATGAAGTGGATGGCGTGTGGCTTCATTACATGTCTGTACTGCATGACACCACGTCTGTACAAATTAATGTGTAACTGCTTTGGAAGCTGTTAAGACTTGTGCTTCCTGCACGTTTCAATATAGACTGACCTTGCAAATATATTGCAGACCCAACATCAGGTAGTTTTGTAACAATAGTATGTTGTATGAAAGTGTGCTTTATGCGTACCGTTGTGCCTATGGAAAAGAAATATGGTCTCCAATTTGAAGAACATTTTATTTTTTGTTTCTTAGCATTAACACTTTTTGGTTTTTGGACTTGGACTGGCATGTTTTGTGATTGCTGGAACATATTTCTTTTGAGGCAGGCAGCTACTTTGTGGTGAGAGTGCTTGGCTGCCACCAAAGCTGTTGCTGTATCATGTCACTGTGCCATTACAGTAGGATCAAGATACCTCATGGAGTACTGTTACGTAGCACTGCAGTGTAGAATGTGGTTGCACGTGAATGGTTTGACAGAACCTATATCATTAGCCCCATTTGTTGACTCATTGTTATTAGACAGAAATTGTTTCTAACTGTATACACTGAATAAATTGGTGTATACTTTGAAGTGGTTTTAACAATCTGCAGGTGCCAGGATCGTGTCATTGGTATAGTAGTTAGAGTGGTCTTCATTTTGTATCCTGGCTAAGAGGAAGGACTTTAACTGTCCCCAGAATATCCAGACTGGCTGTGGTTACACTTAGGGTCTGTTTGCTCATGGACAAATCGGATGGTTAGTGAACGTGACCACCACATGCTAGTGTTGCTGTTAAGAATGCAACAAGCTGTAACTCTTTGTCTTGTATGCTTTTGTAGAATGCACAGTGACAGCTTAATGTGTGTGTATTAAATCATCTGTAAAATTTCCTTAATTAGTATATTTATAAAGCTGTTATTTGACTGGGGATTTGTCAGAATGGGCTTGTTTAAGGGGCTGTCTGTTTTAGCAGTAGTACTTATAAGATGCCTTCACTTTTGTCAATAATTTTGTTCTGAAAGTGGTTGGTGTTAAAGTTTAAGAACCCCCATTTTGCTTCATTTATGATGTTGACATATGCCAGTGTGTAGCTGACTGTTGTACATACAGTTCTCTTTGGGCAATGTGTCATCTAACGGTATTATCTTTTGTTTATAATTTTGCAGCAGAACGTTGATAGAATCAAAGTAGAAAATGATACAGGTATGGTGTCTGAGGAAGACCCAAGATGTGTAGACAATGATGACACTGACATACCCTCAGCTTTATCAGTGCAGGGGACTGTACCTGAGGTGAGCTTGGTTTTTTTATTTTTTTACTACCATCACCACAGCTGCCGCCGCCACCACCACAACCACCACACTACCACCTCCACCACCACACCACCACCACCACCACCACCACTACTATATTAGCAGCAGCAGTAGTAATGGTTCTCTCTATGTGTTTACACACACAGGTTTGTAAAATGTGACTTTGTTTAAAGAATGCTCATGACAATTGTGATGATACAGTTAGGATAATTTAGCCACTGAAACACTTACGCAGGTATGTAATTAATGCAGCTTTGTAATGTTGCTATGTTGGGGCTGTGACTTGAGAGCAGGATTAAGTTGCAAAGTGTGGAGTGGATGGTGTGTTGCTTCATTAACTGTTTGTACTATGTGGCATCATGTCTGTGGGTAAATAATGTATAAATCCTGTAAACAATTGTACATATGAACTAAACTTTCAAATATATCACATCCATATTCAGGGGTGTGTTCATAATAATAATGAGTAAGTTGAGTGGTGTATATTATTGTACTGTGTGTGTGTGTGTACGTGCGTGCTCATAGATTTTAAGAACAGTTTGTAGGTATGTATCAGCGAATTGACGTGAAATTTCATAGGGGGGACTTATATGAAAATCTGTTAAATTCCAGGATTTGTCAAAATGAGGCAAAAGTATTGGGAAGTTTATATGGTGATCTAAGTATGTTTTATTTTTGCCAGCGACATTAAATCACCATAAAATTGCTCTCTGTGTTTTTTGTTTTTGCCCCTTCCACAAATTTTAATTCCTTTTTATTCATCCATTTTTTTGTGTTACTGATGATACTTTTAACCCTAATAGTGATTTTTAATTGTAATATTTATATAATTTTTTATTGTAATAGTAATGAGCAATGTGGGATCCCACAGCGAACACACAACGACTGTACCGCTGTTGACATCTCATTGCATTACCTTGCTGTTTGTCTTGTATAGAAGGCCTGGTGATTGAGCAGTTAGTTAATCCAAAACATGCAACCAATGTATCTGATTGAGAATATAAGTTGTGTTCGACTGGAAATTTAATTATTTTTTCTCAATTGGATCATAACACAGTGGAATATGTTGTGTTATGTACCGCAGTCACTATAGTAATTAGGGTACAATACGCATGAGAGATTAATTGTAGTTCAAATTTTGGCTGGTTCAAGTTTCTACCCAGGGTCTTTTCCATATGGTTGAATTAGGTGTTCCGTTAAGCTCACCTGTTACCCCCATACAATGCCGTGGTTAAGAATGCATGGAACTCCACCTCCTCATATGCTCTCATATTATGCATGAGGAGGACATAACCTCTACATTTTGAAAATAACCTAAATCTTACAGAAGGCAGTTGTGTGTATGATGATTGTGCATGATGAGTTTGCTCAACAGGCTGTGTAGCTCATCATTAGGACTTGAAGATGCTTGTGGAGACATTCATGTGAGGATTCTGAGCTACTGTTTTGTGCCAAAAATATTTGATGTCAATATTGTGGCACCCGTATTCTGTGTATTGTGTGCGGCATTTATGACGTTAGAATATTCCATTGTGTGTACAGTGTCCTTATATAACTGTATCTTCTGACAGAATTATGTTTTATTTGTGATTTTACAGAAGAAAATTGATGGAATCAAAGCAGAAAATGATACAGATATTGATATTGAGGAAGGCTCAATCTGCATAAAGACTGATGATGTAGGTGTACTGTCATCTGTTTCCAAGAAAGAGACTGGACCTGAGGTGAGCTCATTTTTGTTTTTGATGCTAGGTTCCCGCACTCTGCCAGTGTGGTGATAATAGACATTAATAGCGTGATGTATATTTCCTGTGAAGTAGACCACATTTAAGTACTTGTGTGCTGGACCTGTGGAAGGTGTATTTAACATTCACATGTCCGTGCATCACTAATATATTCGCAGATTATAGCCAACAAGATGCAACATTTCACAGTTTATTTATTTCTGTAAGACGCTGTACGTGTTTCAGACAGTTTTTCCGTCCATCATCAGAAGCTCAAAACTGCACATACAGCATCAGGTATTTGTCAGGCCAATACTGCTACCTGCTGCTAGCCTGGCAGTTTTGAGCTCCCGATGATGGGCGGGAAACCCGTCTGAAACACGCAGAGCGTCTTACAGAAATAAATAAATTGTGAACCATTGCATTTTGTTGCTGCAAACTGTGGAAGGTGTGTTCTTATTCTTACATGTTCTGTGGTCTGTAAGCTGAGAATTACTGTTACAGTACTCAGGACCCCCATGTATTTTCAAAGATGGATCTCTGATGAATGGATGTTAAATGAGCTGGGCTTTAAATTTGGCTCTATCCATTCTGTAGAGCTCTTTGTAAGGCATTTAAAGGTTTGGTTAACCTTCTGTCTGGTTAGTGTTTACCGTATACAGACTCCTTGAATGCGATCCAAGGCTCATTATTCCCTGAAAACCTCCACCCTTTCATCCTGGCTTTTTGCATGAGCTTTCACTCTTTAAGAAGGGTTTAAATGTGATTATGGACAGCATTTTATGTAGATATCTGGTAGGAGCAGTTTATACCACTGCCTGGGTAACAATGCGCCACCTCTCCTTTCTACAGATGCCAGAGTGGCTGTAACCATACCCGAGACATAACATGTTGTGACTTGAAACCATGAATGCACCCATGTGGATCTTCTTGTTTTGCCTGTCGCAGGTTGTGGTTGTTGGATTATGGATCCATCACACACATCTGTTCATGGCCATTTTCTTTAAAAGCTGCCTTCTGTGTTTGTCCCTGTAATGTGTAACTTGGTTGTTTTCATATTTTAGTTAATTTCCTACGTTATACTATCACAGTTTCACCTGCCACATACAGTCAGTGAAACAGTGTATATGGAGATACTCATGTTTCATGCTTAGTTTTCACCTTGTCATGAGATATTGCCACTTTTCATCCGGTACAACTTTATGTCATTTTCAATTTAACCTGCTTGGTGGATCAACTTGTGTGGGCCTGTGAGCAGAATATATATTGTGCAACATGTTCCATGGACCTGATTATTCTTAGTAGGTCTTGGATTCATAAACCCAGTACTATCATCATCACCATTTTTTGGGATTTTTTCCTTGTGACATCATGTTCAAAACTGTGTATTGCATTTAGTTTTCTGTTATTCTTAAAATATATGTGTACTCTTATTATGGTAGTTATTAATTTATTTTCCATTGTATTCGTGCTTGTGTTATCTCTCACATTTGATTGCTGTCTCTCTCTCTCTCTCACACACTGTATCGCTGTCTGTTTTTTCAACCAGTCCCTCAGAATCTTATTGCATCTGCTGTTACACTTAACCAAATACCTGCCCATTTTCCTGTTCTAATATTGGAACAGTATATTTAATGTCAAAATTGTTGTTATTTAATATATTTTTGTTTTGAGTCGGACAATTCTTTTTGTTGATATTTACGTAGTACTCTTCTCATTTCTTTGCCAGTGTACCCTGAAGGACCATCAACTCATACGTGGTACTGAGGATCCATGTATGCCTGATACAGGTAGTAATTCACTCAGTAATAAGAGGGTTCGTAAGAAACGTACCCACTTACGTAGCGGTAAGCAAGCATATGTCTGTCAATTGTGTGATAAGTCATTCAGTAGAAAGGGGTATTGGAAGAAGCATCAGTTCACACACAGTGTGAGACGTCGATTTTTCTGTGATGTGTGTGATAGGTCATTTCATTATCAGGGTGATCTCAGGAGACATGAAGTAGTACATAATGGAGAGGGTTCATATTCCTGTCATACCTGCAGTAAGTCATTCCATTTTAAGGCTAATCTGAAGCACCATCAACGAGTACACAGTGGGGAGCGTCCATTTTTGTGTGACGTGTGTAATAAGTCGTTCAGCACAAAGAGCCATCTGACAACACACAAAATCACACACAGTGGGGCGCGTCCATTTCAGTGTGATGTCTGTAATAAGTCATTCAATAATAAGGGCATTCTTAAGTCACACATACAGCTGCATAATAATGAGCGTCCATACCAGTGTGAAGTGTGTAACAAGTCATTTTATAAGATGGCTAATCTGAAGCAGCATAATATTTTACACAGTGGGGAGCGTCCATATCATTGTGAAAAATGTAATAAGTCATTCATTTTTAAGTCTCTTCTGAAGAGACATCAACGTGTGAACAGCGGAGAGCGCCCGTTTTCCTGTGATATTTGTAATAAGACATTTGCTGACAAGAGCAATTTGAGGTCACATCGGCGGGTTCATAGTGGAGCCCGTCCATATGACTGTCCTGTTTGTAATAAGTCATTCAAGACAAGTGCTATTCTGAAGAGGCATGAACGCATACATACTGGGGAACGCCCATATGACTGTGAACTTTGTAACCAGTCATTCAGTGATAAGTGTGCTCTGAAGAAACATAAGCTAGTACACAGTCAGGGCCATGAATTTTTCTGTGATGTATGCAACCGATCATTCAGTAGAAAATGTCAGCTGACGGTACATGTAAAGATACATGGTGGAGAGCGTCCGTATCAATGTAACATATGCGATAAGTCATTCGTTAGTGAGCATACGCTGAATAATCATAAAGCAATACACAGTAATGAGCGTTCATATCACTGTAGTTTTTGTAGTAAATCATTCCTGTTTAAGAGTGAGCAGGAGAGGCATGAACTAATACACAGTGGGGAGCGTCCGTTTTTCTGTGGCATTTGCAATAAGTCATTCCGTAGGAAGAGTCATCTGCAGACACATCAGTACGTACATTTTGGGAATCGCCCATATTGCTGCAAAGTATGTAATAAGTCATTCATTATTAAGAGTAATTTGAGGAACCATGAACGGGTACATAGTGGGGAACGCCCATTTTCCTGTGATGTCTGTAATAAGTCTTTCAGTACCAAAGGTTATATGAAATTACATGTGCTTTGTCATTCAACGGAGCGCCAATATCGATGTGAAGTGTGTAATAAGTCGTACAAGCATAAGAATACTCTGAAACAACATGAGCTGCTGCATAAAGGGTAGCATCTTTGTTCCTCTGGTTTGGATAATAATAATTTAATAGCATAAACCTTCTGAAGGCTCGTCACTGGACAGTTTGTATCACTGACGCATATCTGGAAAGGTCATTCTGTAAGGCAGGTAATTTTAACTACTTGCACTTATGGTGTGGAGTGTCTGTGTCAGTGACTTGAGTTCAGTACATCATTTAATAGGTACATCCAAATGAATGTTACAGTCAGTCAACGTAACTTCATGTTCAGGGGGATGTTTCAGCTAAAAATTATTCGCCATCGTTGGGCTTAATTACAAGAATATAAAAGAGCATATTACCCTTGCCTCCATATCTGTATTCTTGTAATTAATTAGCTATGATAATGGGTAATTGTTTTTATCTGAAATATGTAGCCTTATTCTTCTTGAATATAATGTGTGTGGGCCAGGATAGTGTAGTTAGTATAGTGACTCACTACGGGCTGGACGATCCTGGGGATCATATTCCACTGGGGGGTGGGATTTTCCGCACCCTTCCAGACCGGCCCTGGGGCCCACCCAGACTCCTGTCCAATGAGTACTGGATCTTTTTTGGGGGGGGGGGGGGGGTAAAAAGGGGGGGGGGTGGGGTTTTTCACCACCCCCCACCAGGGGCGGGGGTTTGGGGGAGAGAGGG
>Ga0123355_10007351_pt1 | contig 16496 bp, 14 predicted proteins | sample TergutEmb28metaG_3_FD_89872 | JGI IMG/M metagenome (GOLD analysis project Ga0123355, IMG submission 89872) | Embiratermes neotenicus P1 segment gut microbial communities from Petit-Saut dam, French Guiana - Emb289 P1 | ecosystem: Host-associated > Arthropoda: Insects > Digestive system > Gut ...
TGCACCGATGATGTTGCCTGCTGGTGACAAGGTTGTCAACATGTTTCGGGCGATAATTTCGCCCATCCTCAGGAGCACTAGACTGTGTTTACAGCTTGTGGTATAATGCACCGATGATGTTGCTTGCTGGTGACAAGGTTGTCACCAGCAGGCAACATCATCGGTGCATTATACCACAAGCTGTAAACACAGTCTAGTGCTCCTGAGGATGGGCGAAATTATCGCCCGAAACATGTTGAGCCGATTGAAATTACTAATAAATTGTTATTGTTGCATCTGGTTGGTTGTTTATATTATCGTGTCAGAGATGCACGATCACACAAACATCAGATACTCTACGACATGTTCATTACATCAACAACAGCAGTAATTTTAGTTCATTTATCGCTCAATATAAATTGAATATTGTTTGAAACAATGAAACCTTTGCCGCTAACAATCAGTTCGCGGTCCGCGCAGTGTCTGTGGCTCTCCAAACGGTCCCTGTGCAGTGACAGGTCACCTTCTCATGTTCCAGACGCTCGTTTTCTCCTGCGATTCCTGCGCACAAAGAAGTTCAGCGTCCTGCAGGCAGTGGAAGCGGTGGAGCGGTACCTCCTGCTGCGACAGACCTACGGCCCTGCCTTCAGAAATCTGGACTACACAGACCACACTATGAACGAGCTCATTTCGAATGGGTACGTCTTGACGATATGACGAAACTTCGTCTCGATGCCACGTCAAAACCGTCTGCAAATGCTGACAAGAAGTTCGGAGCACTCGGCAAGACAAGCCACAAAGTTACGCAAGTCCTCGTCTATAAAAGGGTAGCCAGTGGTATCAGACGAACCATTTGTTTAGACACGCCATGAAGCCATGCAGGGAGAGTGGCGGTATTGCTTCACTCCTTCTTAACCGCGACGCTAGATGGAGGTCACTGTAACTGAGTAGGAGGCTGGGTGGACCCCGGGAGGAGAGAAAAATCTCTTTCCCCCTGCAGGCAATCTCCAGCCCGTGTTCTAGTCGCTATACTGACTGAGCTATCGCGGTTACATTTTATTCAGTCTAAAATCTGTTTAGTGGCAGTATCTCTGTCACAGACGGACGGACCAGCCACAAACCCTCCCATCAGTTCCCACAGTGCTGCAAGCACAGTGCTGACAACATACATGGCTTCTCTAACGCGCAGAAACTCTGCCTTTTCTACAGTGTCTTCATTTGTTGTGCATGTTCCTGGGGTGCAGCGGTAGCTCAGTCGGTACAGTGATTAGCCCTGAGGCTGGGAGATCCGAGGTTCGATTCCTGGCAGGGATAAGACCCTCTGGGATTCAAACGGCCAGGGCATGAAGATGACCACACATCTCCATCCAGTGCTGACATTAAGAACAAGTGGAGTTGTAGTCCCCCTTCCCCTGTGTGCCTTCATGTTGTGCACCGGGGCAACTTTACATTCACGTGATTTCAGAATATGCACCACTTATTTCTCTATACAACTGTTTGGTCTCTGAAGGAAATGCAGCTTGGGAATTTGGGTGTTCTGGAATGTGACACCATGTCGCTGGTCAGTGTGTCCTGACAGTTTGTGGAATGTGGCACAGTGCCTTCATCTGCAGCAGCAACAAAGTGTCACACTGCAGTACACCTGGATCCTCAACAATAATGTGGAAACCAGAATGCAGTTTATTTGCTGTGTAGCAGCGGCTGCGACTTTAACTGTTGGGTAGAGGCAATTAATGTTTGTGTATACATCAACTGTTCACCATATTGCTCCAGTCAAATAATCACACTTGTATACTGAAATGTTGCTCTAAAACTCTGCCCTATCCCAGACACTGGTACTAACGAGCATGGTAAAGTGGAAAGACAGATATGTCACACTGATGCAGTCCTGCCAGCACTAACCTTTAATGTACTGTTTTAGTTACCTGTTCCCTGTACCCCAGAGGGACCATCTTGGACGTCGACTGGTTATAGGCATTGCATGTAAGTACCAATCTGAGTGGAAGATCCCACCAGGGGATGTTGCAAGCCATGCAATACCCTCTGTGACAATGTACGCACATAGTCCAGGGGTTTGCATTTCTTCAGTACAGATACAACTGCACTTTTAGCAGTGGGGTGAGACGGTCTCTTGGTGTCTCTATCAGTCCCTGACAACAGATGAGTATGGAGCACTGGCAGAATAACTGTCAGGGGTAAACCTAATTGCTGTCAGTAAAATCTGTCCCAATGCCACTTTGTACACCAAAAATACTACATTGACTGGCGTGGGATAGAATGCAGGCCCTAGTAGCGAGTACTTGGTCACTAACCACCTGAGCTGTAATAAATCTTCACAACATGCATGATTTCAGGCTTCTGCATAACGTCCCTGAAGAGCAGGGAACTCACATCCTTGTAAATACCCCAAGAAAAAAAATCAGGCCACCAGTACACAAAGTAATGAGTGATTTAAATTGTTGACTCAGGATGATGAAACAATTAAACGCTTCAAACAACAGACTGTAACAACTGGAAGTAATTATTTGTTGCATGATAAATTGAGCAAAAATGTAAATAACTGTTTGGAAGTGGTGACTGTAAAGCTACAGTTCATACTGATGTAATGCAGTGGATGCATTATTGCCACCAAGAAATCTTCCTCTTCAGAAGTTAACCAGTCATGAAATTCCTCCCATTTTATGGAACCTAAAGGCACATAACCATGTCCATAGTTGCCTGCCACTTGCCACCATCCTGAGGCAGGTGAAACCAGTTCATGCTCTTCCGTCCAATTTCTTTGAGATCCCTTATTCTGCCATCCATGCCTACATATTTCAAGAGGCCTCTTTCTTTCACGTTTCCTCACCAAAATCCTCTCTGTGTGTTTCTCCTCTCTTCTCTGTGTGCCACACACCAAGCCCAACTCATCTCATCTCATCATCCTTAGTTTGATCAAAATAATAGACCTATTTCGTGAGCAGTATAAATCATGAAGCTCCTCATCGTATCTCCTGCTGTGTCCTCCCTCTGTATGCCAATTAAATCTGGCACTATAAAGCATGAGCCACAAGAACATTTGCAAAATAATTTTAATCTTTTATAACTCGCATTTTCTATTGCCTTATGTTATTTTCTGTTATTGCCCTCTCTCTCATTCCCATCATCAGGTTCACCTTGACACAGACAATTGGCCCCTTTTCCTTTCTTCTTTATGAAAAATTCAAACAGTTTATCCTGCATAAAATGATATGCCAAAGATCAATCATGTAATTGTGTTTCAGATGAAACTGGTACATGACAGATGCTTAAACTTCTCTGTCCCTAAACCAAAATTGTAAATATATTGGCTTTATGACCTTGACATTACCAGAATTTGAGTCATTACTTCTTGACAGTTTCAGCTCCCATATAATGTGACACTGGCAAAGAAAGTAACCAAATCCTGGTGAAGAGACAGTCCTTCTGTTTGTAGTCACTATAATTACAACATGAAAGTAGGAATCTGATCTTGAGACTTGAGATTTTTACAGCCTTGTGTCTGAGGATTTGGGTCTCCTGGGACATGATACTGTGTCATAGGATTAGATCTTACCGAAGTTTCAAATAAACATGATGTCTTTATTGTAGAGTGACAAGACAGCCATGAGGCATGCCAATTCTTGATGGACCTCTTGCCTTGTGGCTGTGAAGATGTGTTGTTCCTTTGTTCCTCTACTAAGCAGTCACCCAGCAACGCAGCAGACCCAAATCCTCATACTTTTTGTCACTTGAATTGGCTGTTGTTTTCTTGCAGCTGCATTTGACCCATACAAATACACCAATGCAGACATGTTGCGAGTGCATGGGATTACGTATGAAACCCTAATGGAGGATGAGATGAACCAGGTGCATGGATACGTACACTTTGCAGATGGGGCAGGAGTTGGGTTTCATTACCTCACTCTCTTCACACCTAAAGAGGCTGTGCGAATCGTTAAGAATGGAGAAGTGAGTTTCTGCAACAGTTACAGATTTCTAACACTATTATTTTAAACAATACAGTATAGTAATTGATATAAGAGCTGTATTTGTTTCTCCTTGTTCACAATGAGATTGGCTTTTTCTTCTTTTTGACATTCTGAAGGTGCGACTAAAGATGCTATTTTTATGGTACGTCTCATAGGCATCATCCCTGATTGTTTCCTGTAGCTTTGTAAATATCTCCAATTAGAGAGGCTGCATGAGGCAAAAATGCAGCACCTCCTACAACAAATTAATGTAATGTTGCACGCTGGATGCAGAGGTACATGGAGTGCAGAATCTAGAGAAGAAAAGGGATTTGAGATACTCATGGCAGATGGGTGGCACAATGCGGCATGACAGTGTTCCATCCCAGCAGACAGGTGGCACCATGCGGTATGACGGTGTTCCATCCCAGCAGACAGGTGGCACCATGCGGCATGACAGTGTTCCATCCCAGCAGACAGGTGGCACCATGCAGCATGACAGTGTTCCATCCCAGCAGACAGGTGGCACCATGCGGTATGACAGTGTTCCATCCCAGCAGACAGGTGGCACCATTTGGCATGACAGTGTTCCATCCCAGCAGACAGGTGGCACCATGCGGTATGAGAGTGTTCCATCCCAGCAGACATGTGGCACCATGCGGTATGACAGTGTTCCATCCCAGCAGACAGGTGGCACCATTCGGCATGACAGTGTTCCATCCCAGCAGACAGGTGGCACCATGCGGTATGAGAGTGTTCCATCCCAGCAGACACGTGGCACCATGCGGCATGACAGTGTTCCATCCCAGCAGACACGTGGCACCATGCAGTATGACAGTGTTCCATCCCAGCAGACAGCACTGTACTTTTATCGTGAAGTTTCATTACAGCCTCTAGTCATCAAGCACATCTGCTGCTACATCTTCTAGTAGTATCTGCTCTGTGTTCATCACTACAAATGCAGTTTTATTGTTTGCTTTCCCTCAGCGAACACTACCAATGCGTCACAAAGAGGGCCATGGCATCAATGCCCACCCATCCCTCAAGTTTGCTATCGACTTTGGATTCTCACTCATCCCTGAGAAGTTTAAGAAACGCATCAAGGTAATCAGTTTCTTTATATCATGAATGGGAAGACTGAACTGTTAGTGTGTGTAAGTGCAAACACCACAAAATTACATACAGGGTACTGCCAGTGAGACGACAAGGAATGTGGACATAAATAATATGTTTAAACTGATACTGTTAATATGCATATAACCAAGAGATTACAAAATTACGTAAGTAAATGTAGCTCTTTTCACTTCTCTGTTGCCACACACAAAATGTCGAACTGGCTCCTGTGTTCACAGTTGTTTCCTGCTCAGTAAATACTGACCGCACTGTTCATGAAATACATAACCTTTAGGTACACTTCACTTTGTTGAACGTCCTCTACTGGTGGGTGTGGATGGTTCATCTGCTTGTAATTAACCAAAATTTCAGATATGAGGGGAATCAACCTGCAGTCTCCTCAATGTGTTCGAATTTACTCCCATAGGAAGGTTGTTTTCACCATGCCTAACGAAACCCTCCTGCCCCTACCAGAGCCTCATTGGCCAGTTACATGATTCTGACTAGGCCTTCTAGGCTACTGTAGCGGTCCTGGGGATAAATCCCTGCCACACTTCCCCCAAGTGAGCAAATCCCTACTTCTGTTGCACACCTGTTGTGATGAGGACCCTGAGGCTGCGATTTTGAGGGGCTTTCTGGTACACAATGGAAAGAAACACACTTCATCTGATTTCTATATTATCTTTCTGCAAAATTAAACAGTTTAAAATAAAAATCGAGCAAGCTGCAAGCAAAGTTAAAAAAATATTGGAAGCAATTTCTGGATCTACCATGAAACTTCTTGACTACACAAAAAAAGAGCATAACACACATCTTACCAACTCCAAGGGGCAGAGTCCTTGAGAACCTGGCAGTCACTCATCTTGTCAAGTAATACTGTGCCTTTTATGGAAATCAAGTTTATTACCATGCTCAAAACAGCCTGTCACCTGTCCCTATCATCAACAACATAAATCCAACACACTCCACTTCCTACTACTTTAAGATCCGTTTTAATGTTATGAACATTTTGTAAGCCTTTCTGATAACACACATAAAGTTTTGACTCCACATTCATTAAAGCATGGTGTTTCCAGCCCTCACACAGAGAGTATTACAGAGTACAAACTTTACTACTTTTGTTTCTGCTAGCTGCGTCACAGAACTGCCAACTCCCTTCCCACTGTACAGAACCAAAGTGTAACACATCCTCTCCCTTCACAATCTTCAATTCTTAGGAAAACACATATACAGAACACATGCAATTCTGCGTTACATCGTAAGGCAATAACACACTTTTCAGATTATTACAAAAAAAATCTCACCTTACATTCAGGTAAATGAAGGATATACTTAAGAAATAGTTCAACACTGTCAGGCCAGTTTGGTAAACCCAGTATTGGTAAATTAGATATGCAGTGTTCATAGCAGTGAAAAATACACTGCAGTTCTGTCACATCAATCACACAGTATGGTAGGCTGGTATAACACGTTCGAAACATGATGGCACACGTGCAGATACCAGATTTGGTCTTCCAGCAAAACAGACAAGTCCATTTAAATCGGCGGGGGTGTCAGTTCAGTCGACTACTAGCAGTCGAGGAGTGCGGATCAGTGGACAGCAATTGTACAGACCATATTCTGATATACAGTGCAAGGCTGCTGGCTACCCACTCTATTCACATCTTTCCCCTTCACTTCCCCTCCTGTGCGTCACCGTGTGCCATCAGGTTCCGAACGCGCTATACTGCACAGAACTGGGAAAGTACTATAGATCACCACATAATAATAAACCTTTCACTGTTGAAAATTAGTACACACATACTTTTACTAATTACTGTTGTTAGTTCAGGAGGTAGTATGTATGTCCACATGCACACAGAGCAGAAGCCTCAAACACACACAAGAGCCCCAGTTTACTGTATGTAGCCCTCACACTTATTTTATTCCAGCTATAGAACGTGGCCTCGCAAATCTTCAAAGAAGTCTCTTTATCTAAAGAACTAAGTTTTTTTTGTCTTGTGGTTACAATTACTGTACATGTTTAATGTGTCTCAACAACCAACATACATGTTATTTTCTTGCATCTAGGTTCACACCTGCATAGAAGATGCTCTCAAGTATTTGGATCCAAAAATTATGCCGAAGGAGTATGGAGGTGTCATGCCTATGGCCGAGATGATAGGTGAGTTTCTGTGTTCTGTAACCCTTTCAGACAGCACAGTGTCACACAGTAGGAAGCGATCAGTCTGAATGGATACACATTATCCTTGATGTGTGTGATAACGGAGGGAAACCACCACAATTATACGAAAATATTTTCATCTTTTAACACTGATTTTATTCCAACAATATCAAGTACATGTTATCAAAATAGAACATAATCTCAAAAACCATCGAGAGCATGGAAGTCTATTTTAAAAAAAAAAAAAGTACACTGTTCAGAAGTACAGATACCAGTATGTGAAGTGACTGAACAAATGTCATTCCATAAAGCATGACAGCAGTCACCCTCAATGCAAGACAGACCTTGACTAAGTTGAGGGTGTTCTGCAAACCAGCAGGAGAGTTGGCAAAGCTGACTTGCCAGCCATGTGCCTTCATCCATACTCCTCAAAACCAGACATGAAAGGTCAAAATAGTGGCACTGAAATGATTATGAAAGGCCAAAGTCCCCAGCACTGAGGTTCACAAATGCTGAAGTCTGCTGGAAGGAGCTGGGGAGAACCACAGAACAGCCAGTCGGTATGCTGACATTTGAATCCAGGACCTCCAAATATGAAGCAACAGTCGGTGCTAGTCCTATTGAAATAACACAGTCACAGATGGCACTTTGTACAGTCCTGGCCTCAGATTACCATTTTAGTTGAGCAAAAGAACCATTCCTACAATCACAGTAACCACAACGTGTAGTGGCTCTGAAATAACCAAGTTGGCACCACTGTGAGGTAACAGAAACATTACAGCAACTATACAGACTACATAATAATACTTACCACAAACTTCATTTTCCATACAGGTAATTAACAATGTACTAATTCAACTCTATGAGCACAAACAATTCCACTGAGGACATCTTGCAAAGCACACCATTGGTAGGCCTGCCATCTTTGTGCTTTATGGTCCAGCCTGTCCGTGCGTTAGTCCTGTTAAAACAGATGCTTCTTCTGCCTGCACTAATAAGGCAACTGTTGAGGGCTTGAGTTAACAGTGCCTCCTTACATAGCAATCTGATGCTGCTACTACTGCAGGGTTACCTTAGGTGCTCCTTTAATGCTGCTAGTTCACAACCAAGGCTCTACACAGAGCTGTATAAGCAGCAGCGGCTTGACCCTCCCATTATGAAAAGGTTTCAGTCCCCAGTAGGGCACATAACATCAAGATCAGTTACAAATCACACAAACACAGCTGTTATTGCACCAGCCACAATATCTCAGTCAATACAGTGACTAATTATGGGTTGCAAAATCTACAGTTTGGATCTTGGAAGGGGCAAACGATTCTTGTGTTGAAAACATTCAGAACAGCTCTGGAGCCCACCCAGCCTCCCATTTCACCAGTATCAGGGTTCCTTCCCTTGGCATAAAGCAGCCAAGGTGTGAAGCTAACACTCACCTCCATCTAATAGAGGTGAAGAATGAGTGGAGTCATGTCTGCACCCCTTATACTCCTTCATGGTACACACGAAGGTAACTGTACCATTGACAACTGTCACTACAAACACAGCATATTTAACCTGAATATAAGACAAGAACAGTTTTCTAATTACATTTGAAAAACAGGAGTTGCTTTATTATTGTGCGCAAAGTTAAACATGTTGTGTACAAGCCCTTTCCTGCAAACTGAAGGGGGGGGGGGCAGTCATATTATATTCAGGTAAATACTGTATGTTTCTGAAATAACAGGGGGAAATGGGGGCCATAAAATGAAAATAAAAATGAAACACTATATGTGTCAATTTAAGTGAGCACAAATTCCCATTTCACAAATAAAATTTTACTTACAAAATTAAAGTTATTTTAAAATACCATAACTACAAAATAAATCCTTTACAACTGTTGTACATAACAACAATTTTACTGGTCTTATTATTCTTATAAACCTTCTTTTTACAGTCACAGTTACAATAATTACAACACGTTGTAACAATCAATAAGTAACTCCACATAGCAGAATCCATGCACTCAGCTGGCTCTCACCAAACACCACATTCAACAAAATCTTCTCATGTGGACAGCTGTGCCAACATGCCACAGTTCCCTGAAATGTCAGAGAACTTTCATGCCTTGACGCTCCTGTCCGTGCAAGAAGATTTCATTGAATTCTGTTGCCATGAGAGCTTTAAGACTTGATCACCCCATCTTCACCACACCAAAGCTAATTTAATGATCCCAAGCATGCTCAATCATCAAACTGTTCACTCATATGCTTAAATGGTTCCTGTACAGCTCTGTGGAAGCAAGAACTGCAGGCAGCCAGAGGGATACTGCTATCTCACGACAAGATGGAAGTGCGCCTTGAAATGTACAGTGCCAAGGCGCGTGAAGGAGCAGTGTCAGCTCTGAAAGAAGGTTTCGCATGTAAGAAGAATAATGACATCATGGGGGTCACAGGCAGCTTCCGTAAGCTGGAGGTTGACTGACATCGCCAACAAAACAACTTACGAACTTAACAGCAGTGTGCGCTCCCTGATTGTCAGCATGCATAAAAATGTTCAAAAACTCAAAACCAGGGACTTCCCTTGTCCACAGATCTTCACAACCTGTGTCAGATGTGTAAGTTTGGCTTTAAGGACTTGGCTGCATCACATGCTGAAATGGTTCCCAGTTCTGGGAATACACTAGAGTTGCCATTTACAGGGTGCTTTAATGCTGCAGTAGGAATATGGGCAAGTATTGTCCAAGGGGAAGACGGCAATTAGCTACTCCAACTGCAATACTTACACATAAAATGGCTTCAAATCAGTGGACAGTGGAAGGCCTGTAAGCTTCTATTCAGAACACACACAAAAATATCATTTTAGTACACAGCAGTCCAAAAATACTGAGCCTTTGTCCCACATACGCTTAAATTCATGGAATTAGGCACTCTTTGTGGACCCTGAACCCTTGAAGATGAATGTGTCAGATTCCTTCAAAGCATTGGGAACCACTTGCGCTGCTACATGGTGACACATCCCAGAAAACTGGAAACCTCTATTCATGGAACTTTCCACGGGAGAGCAGTTAGAATGAGCCAAAGTGCAGGAGTGTAAAGTGCACACAGGCTGCAGTGTTAACATAATTCAAGTAACCATAGTACTATTAATTTTGGTTGTCTAAAATTCCTGATTTTCTGATTTTAGTTAAGTAGTGTCATCAGTTTTAGTTTACACTAAAGGAATTAAATTAAAACAGGCCTCAATTAACATAAAATTACATTCGCGCAAAATTCCAGAGTCAAAATTACACAGGTCAGGCGACACACATACATGTACAAGATCCATTCTGAATTTCTATAAATATTGGAACTGTAAAAATCTATATTACTGTAATGATATAATGACACACAGACACTGATAATGCAAGTATAATACAGTCAATATAAGTAAGTGTTCTCTTTCTACAGTCCCTGTGGTTTATAAACATCATCTTTCAAAAACGCCTATGAGTTATGTATTCTCTTTCAACACTGTCACTAACTTACAGGTGTTCTCTTTCATTGCCTCTGGTTTACAAGCGTTTTCTAACAGCAGTGCCTACGGTTTACATTCTTCATGATACGGTTCCAGTGTCCTGAAGTCTCTCCATGTGGGTGGCAATGAACTGTTGAGATGGTTCCCACAGCGTTTGCAGGGATCACTGAACAAAGTGATGTAGCTATGAAACCAAGTCTAAAAAATGCAAACAGATAAATTCCATCAATACTAAGTAGTTAATCATGTACACAATATGATTAAAGCTGTATGTTCCATACAAAATATTCCTACGCACAGAATCATACATGTTCAACATGAACTAATCCTACACATAATGTATGTTCAACATTAAATAATCCTACGCACAGCATCATGCATGTTCAACATGAACTAATCCTACACATCATATACAAGGGTGTATCAAAAAGTTCCAAGACTGGACCTATAAACTAGAATTTATTTACTTGACTTAAGTTTCGACAGCATCCCCTTCAAAATAGTCCCCTTGTGCAGCGACACATCGATCCCAGCGCTGTTGCCACTGCTGGAACGCATGCTGGAAGTCCTGTTCTCGAAGCCTACCAAGAACATTCTGTGATTCCTGCTGGATCTCCTCCACTGTGTCAAAGCGACGACCCTTTAGCTGCAGCTTCATCTTCGGAAAGAGGAAGAAGTCGCAAGGGGCCATATCTGGCGAGTAAGGCGGCTGTGGAAGTGCGATAATGCTGTTGTGGGCGAGAAACTCAGGCATTACGAGAGCTCGGTGAGAGGGTGCATTGTCATCATGGAGCAGCCAATTGCCCACGCGCCACAATTCAGGTCGTTTTCGCCGAATATCCTCCCTCTGATGGCGAAGAACACTGCAGTAGAACCCAGCATTCACGGTCTGGCCTTGGGGGCAAATTCATGGTGCACAATCCCTCGAATGTCGAAAAACACGATGAGCATGCTCTTAGTCGTGCTGTGGCTCTGCCTCGCCTTCTTTGGTCTTGGGGATCCTGGGCTCTTCCATTGCGAAGACTGTTTAGTCTCGGGATCATACCCGTAGACCCAACTCTCGTCCCCAGTGATGACCCTCAACATGAAGGATGGGTCATCCAGGGCACACTGACGAAGCTCTTGACAAATTGCAACATGGTGCTCTTTTTGTTCGGGGGTCAGCAGAAGCCTGGGCACGAACTTTGCAACAATGCGGTGCATGTTCAAATCACATGTTAGAATTGTCTGCACTGTTCCATATGACACATTAACGATTGCAGCAATGTCCTTAATGGTTCTCTGACGATCCTCATGCACTAGCCCCTGAATTGTTTCCACATTTTTAGGCGTTGAGCTCGTGGAAGGTCGCCCTGACCTCTTGTCATCTTCGAGTAATATTCTGCCTCTCTTGAAGCGCGCGTGCCACTCGAAACACCTCGTGCGACTCGTGGCCTCATTTCCATACGCACGTCTTATCAGTTCAAAAGTCTCCGCTCCAGATGTGCCGAGTTTCACGCAGAACTTAATGTTTGCTATCTGCTCCAATTTCACGTCCATGCTGAAATCGCAAATGTGAAGGCACATGTGGTGACAAACACTTGTGTTGTGCAACTCCCAATGCTCACACAGCGACGCCACTCGGCATACTGAGTGGCGACGTTCCCTGCTTCCAAGCACAGCGCATGCATTCACGTACTGCCATTGGTTGGCGGTCTATGGAACAAGTCTCAAAACTTTTTGATACACCTATGTATGTTCAACATTAAATAATCCTACGCACAGTATCATGCATGTTCAACACAAACTAATCCTACACATAATATATGTTCAACATTAAATAATCCTACGCACAGTATCATACATGTTCAACACGAACTAATCCTACACATACTATATGTTCAACATTAAATAATCCTATGCACAGTATCATACATGTTCAACATGTACTAATCCTACACACATGTTCAACATGAACTAATCCTACATACAATTTATGTTCAATGTTAAATAATCCTACACACAATACCATATATGTTCAACACGAACTATTCCAACACATAATATATGTTCAACGTTAAATAATTCTATGCAAAGTATCATACATGTTGAACACGAATTAATCCTATACATAATACATGTTCAACATTAACTGATCCTATGCACAGTATCATGCATGTTCAACACAAACTAATCCTACACATAATATATGTTCAACATTAACTAATCCTACGCACAGTATCATGCATGTTCAACACGAACTAATCCTACACGTAATGTATGTCCAACATTAACTAATCCTATGCACAGTATCATGCATGTTCAACATAAACTAATCCTACACATAATATATGTTCAACATTAAATAATCCTACGCACAGAATCATACATGTTCAACACGAACTAATCCTACACATAATATATGTTCAACATTAAATAATTCTATGCACAGTATCATGCATGTTCAACATGAACTAATACTACACACATGTTCAACACTAAATAATCCTACGCGCAGTATCATACATGTTGAACACGGACTAATCCTACACATAATTTATGTCCAATGTTAAATAATCATACACACAGTACCACAGATGTTCAACACGAACTATTCCAACACATAATATATGTTCAACGTTATATAATCCTATGCAAAGTATCATACATGTTCAACGCAAACTAATCCTATACATAATATATGTTCAACTTTAAACAATCCTACGCACAGAATCATACATATTCAACATGAACTAATCCTACACATAATATATGTTCAACTTTCAATAATCCTATGCACAGTATCATGCATATTCAATACCAACTAATCCCACACATAATATATGTTCAATGTTAAATAATCCTTCGCACAGAATCATACATGTTCAACACTAACTAATCCTAAACATAATATATGTTCAATATTAAGTAACCCTACACACAGTATCATGCATGTTCAACACAAACTAATCCTACACATAATACATGTTCAACATTAAATAATCATACACAAAATATCATACATGAACTAAGCTTATGCACAATTCGATATCCAAACCTACACAATGCAACAGCAACTTCATCAAGGAACTCAATCCATATTTTGATATTCAAGTCTGTAAACAGCAAACCAAGACAAGCTGCAACAGACACTCATAACCACACTTCTTACCATGAATGAACGTACAGCCAACTCTGGCAGCGTTGGAGAAGAGAAATGCAGCATAGCAGCATGGGCATTTTCTGTCACTTTTCGGAATACTTTGTGCCGTGACTCAGTCCAAACATCTAATGTCTCATTGTGACCCCTCACCACCACCCACTCAATCATCAAGCCCTTGAAAGCTATAACAGCCTTTAGGATACGCCCCAATGAGATCTGCAACATACATATATGGTGGCACCAAAATGGATTTGTATCAGCACTCTACTGCTCTTTCAGCTATCAAAATTGAGGTTACGGTATTTCTCACTGCACAGTTTGGTAGATGTGCACCGACACTACAGAGGAACATGCAGGACACACCCACAAGGATGAAGACCGTCAGTTCCCTCAAAATGTTGGTACCACCTACATAACTAAGCAGTACATTCCAAAAAACTGTGATCTTACTTAATAACTAATTTATAATTCCTCTCAAACACAACTGATGAAAGTGCACTATACTGAGACAATAAAGGGAATTTCCATACTACATTCCATGGCTCCCTCAAATGTTTTGCTCCTCCTTCCAACATACTTCCAGTTGTATAGCACGTTCGAAATGTGATGGCACATGTGCAGAAACCAGATTTGGTATTTCAGTGAAACGGACGAGTCCATTTAAATCGGCGGGGGCGTCAGTTCAGTCGACTGCTGGCAGCCGAGGAGTGCGGATCAGTGGACAGCAATTGTATAGACCGTGTTCCGACATACAGTGCAAGACTACTGGCTACCCACTCCATTCACATCTTTCCCCTTCACTTCCCCTCCTGTGTGTCACCGTGTGCCATCAGGTTCTGAATGCGCTATACAACCACTTTATACACATGAATGTCAATAGCAGTGACAGCATTTATTGTGGGTGGCTGCAGATGTGCCATAGCAAGGGATGTCAGCACAAGCTCAGCTGCAGATGTGCTGTAGCAAGGGATGCCAGCACATGCTCACTGGCCAGTCAGCATCACTCAGCTGCAGATGTGCTGTAGCAAGGGATGTCAGCACATGCTCACTGGCCAGTCAGCATCAGTCAGCTGCAGATGTGCTGTAGCAAGGGATGTCAGCACGTGCTCACTGGCCAGTCAGCTGCAGATGTGCTGTAGCAAGGGATGTCAGCACATGCTCACTGGCCAGTCAGCATCAGTCAGCTGCAGATGTGCTGTAGCAAGGGATGTCAGCACATGCTCACTGGCCAGTCAGCATCACTCAGCTGCAGATGTGCTGTAGCAAGGGATGTCAGCACACGCTCACTGGCCAGTCAGCATCACTCAGCTGCAGATGTGCTGTAGCAAGGGATGTCAGCACAAGCTCAGCTGCAGATGTGTTGTAGCAAGGGATGCCAGCACATGCTCACTGGCCAGTCAGCATCAGTCAGCTGCAGATGTGCTGTAGCAAGGGATGTCAGCACATGCTCACTGGCCATTTAGCATCACTCAGCTGCAGATGTGCTGTAGCATGGGATGTCAGCACACGCTCACTGGCCAGTCAGCATCACTCAGCTGCAGATGTGCTGTAGCAAGGGATGTCAGCATAAGCTCAGCTGCAGATGTGTTGTAGCAAGGGATGCCAGCACATGCTCACTGGCCAGTCAGCATCAGTCAGCTGCAGAGGTGCTGTAGCAAGGGATGCCAGCACATGCTCACTGGCCAGTTAGCATCACTCAGCTGCAGATGTGCTGTAGCAAGGGATGTCAGCACATGCTCACTGGCCAGTCAGTATCACTCAGCTGAAGCACCTGCTCAAGTATAAAAGCTCTTCACAACCCAAACAGGTGACAGCATTGTGAACTGTGTAAGCAGACAGCTGAAACTTACTGGCTGTGCTATTCTTACAGCATTAAGTCTTGCAACACTGCAGAAGTATCTCTCTTCCTCCTTCTGCACAAAGAATTCCACCTACCCACATTCATTCCTACACTTTAGTATACCTGGCACAGTGGGAGGCCTCACGTGTGTCATCACTCTCACCAGCCACACGGCTCCTTAACGTGACCTCAGCCATGTGCATGTTTTGTCTACTCTAATGCAGTAACATATTCAAAGCAGGAAAACTGTTTCCCATGTATTACACACTGGAAGCACTGTTAACTTATGTTTTGCAACATTCAATTTGAAAGCTTGTTGTTCATATCTTGGCTGAACGGAGCAGTGACGGCTGTGCAGAGAGTTGGCAAGCTTCATCTCTCTTGGCATTACAGCAACTATAAGACATGCTCTTCACTCAAATTGGTGCAGTAAACAAGAACACTACTAAACATAGGAAACATCATGACTCAGAGAGTTAGTGACTGGTCTCTCAACAGTGAAGCCCAGTTTCAATCTGAGGCCAGTCCATGTGGGATTTACAGAGGATAAGGTGGCAATGGGACAGCTTTTTACCATGTACTTTGGTCCTCCTGGCAGTACCATTCCACCAATGCTCTGTAATCATCCACCTATCACCAGTTCCATATAATCTGAGCAACTGACAACACCATTAAATAAATAAATAAATAAATAAAAAAAAAAAAAAAAAAAAAAAAAAAAGAAAATTAATAATTAAAAAAAAAAAAAAAAAATATTAAATATTTTTAAAAATATTAAATATTTTTAATAAAAAAAAAAAA
>Ga0123355_10007352_pt1 | contig 16495 bp, 10 predicted proteins | sample TergutEmb28metaG_3_FD_89872 | JGI IMG/M metagenome (GOLD analysis project Ga0123355, IMG submission 89872) | Embiratermes neotenicus P1 segment gut microbial communities from Petit-Saut dam, French Guiana - Emb289 P1 | ecosystem: Host-associated > Arthropoda: Insects > Digestive system > Gut ...
ACAAGGAAGAAAAGAAGTTATTTTTTTTGAAAGATGGGGGTTTTTTTCCTGGGCCGCTTGCCTTGGGGGGGGGGGGGGGGGTGACTTGACAGCTCGCGTCTCGATGTTGTTGAAATCGCGCGCGTCCCTGACATGCTTCCGAGCTTCTTTCCTTCCTGGTAGGGCTAAGAACTTATCAGCACCCCAACTTTACTCACTGAGTTGCGGCGAACCATTTTGAGTGCGCTATGGTGGCTACTGAGAAGACTTCCTGAAGATGGCACATGTGATGTGCCGAAACATGTTGGTCGTTGGTCTGATGAACATATTTTGTGCATGTAAAGTTGGCTATACAAATTAATTGCCAGTATCTGTTATATCGTGCATCCGTTACAGTAAATAAATATTTTTGTTATTAACTCTAGCAACACATGTTTTGACATATTCTGTCATTATCTAGCTAATATATTAGCATGCAACATATGAGACTGTATAAACACAAAATAGGCCTAAGTGTGTCAAATTTATTGGGTAAGAGACCTCAATTCCCAGTAAATTGACACATGATATTGGGTACTTAAACAATTTTAGATTTTTATATTTTAAAACAACCTGATAATGATATATTAATACCAAACATATGTCGTTAGAGTTGATGTGAGCAAAATTTATGTACAGTATAAAGGTTTGGGTTTGACGATGTACAAGTACCATTTGTTAACGCAGATAGCAAAACGGGATGCAGAACGTTAAAGTTATCTGCAGAGCCTTCATAAATTTCTCACTCTGCTGGACTCAGTATTAACTTTTCAGTCAAGACATTGCTCTTAATTAGCCAGAAAACGAAGTTTTGATATAACGATTCCACTAACAAACATTGCCACATATAAGCTTTTTTGGGTATTATGCACAGGGAATCGGTGATATTACGTAACCGACTAAACAACGAAGAGATCGGCTAATTCTGCCAGTCAGTTTCTATGTACGTTGCGTAACGTGAACGTCCCTTGCTTGTGTTGTACTCTTCATCAAACAGTATAAACTAAAATGTCGTTCAGTCAAAACACAACAATATATTCAATAATGTAAAGCTGCTACATGTTTCGGTTACAAGTAACCATCATCAGGCAGGCATTTCAGTACATGGACATGACTTGTTCAGTGTTTATAGTATGGGATCCCATATTGTTTACATTTGCTGTGTAGAATTTCAGATATTTAGATGATAAACTACTCTAAATGTCTGAAATTCCACACAGCAAATGTAAACAATATGGGATCCCATATTGTAAGCACTGAATATGTCATATCCATTTATTGAAATGTCTGCCTGATGATGGTTGTTTGTAACCGAAATATATAACAAATTTTACATTATTGAATATATTGTTGTGTTTTGACTGAACGACATTTTAGTTTGTACTACAACACAAAGGGATGGCTCCTATAAAAACAATATTAGCCTCATGGAATGAGAGAATTCGAATTGCGCCGAACATGTAGCAGCAGAGGGAAAACTGACAAATTCGCACGGACATTTAATCCCAAAACTCTGCACGAGAAAGATCGCTTAGAAATCCTAGCCATAGATAACAAAATATTGGAAATAATGATTATTAAATACTGTTTGATAGCGGCAATTGGACCGGTTTTGGGCTCTTACGAACACGAAGATGGGCCTTATAACTTGATACAGTGCGGGAAACGTCTCCTTGTATTTAGCGATATTTAACTTTTCAAAAGAGAACTGAGGTCCCTGTAGGCAGGAATAAAGAAAACTCTGTATTTCGTCTTGCGAAGAAGCGTGTGATTGTGATGTGACGGACGGCAGACAGCACCCAAAAAAGCTTTCGTTCAGTACTTTACAGTGCTGTGGGAAGAAAAATGAAGAGAAACTGCGGAATGTATTCTTGATTTTAATAATGGACCCAGTACAGTGTGAGCTAATATAGATAAATGCAAAATTTATTTCAGAACATAACTTACATGAAGAAAAATTGTGAAGAGCAAAATGGCTACCTAATTAAAAAAAATACCGGCTACAGCAAAAGCAGTAAAATGATTACTTTCTTCTAACCTTATGTGGTAATTTTCATTCTTTTTACAGGTAAGCTGGACTGTGGAATGTTGACTCTGAATCTCTTATCATTACGTGAAGGTAAGTCGTGCTTTCATCGTCACCGATAAGGAAATATATTCAATAATGTGTCTTCTATATCAGGTACTTCATTAATGTCCTAACAAACAGCCTGTAGGCTAAACACGAAGTTGTGGCATATGGCGATACACTGTCACATGCTAGAAGAACCGAGTTTCTGTCAGTACCGTTCTGAGAACTAGAAACTTGCATATACAACCGATAGAGCCACGTAAATTTGTATATTCACTTTGTCATCGTCCAGCAGTAGGATTCCTGGAGAAAGTTTTCTCATCTTTCTTTGGCTTTAGCAGGCTAATCATTATTCAGCCACCGCTGTCATGCTTATCTGTCGCCACTGTGTTTGTCTGCTAGGCAACACATTATCAGAATTTTAAGTATTGTGCCCGGGGGGTGGGGGTGGGGGTGGGGGGGCGCCTTCCTGTTTCATCTGGCACGTAAATTAGATACAGGATAAGAAATCTGATTATCGTATATCACTGTGTGTTTTGGTGTACGATCTTGTCGATTAAACTGACAAATACATCTTGTTTCGGAATATATCCTGTCTCTACAACATGGGTTTCCAACCCGCGGCCCGCCACGTTGTATTACGCGCCCAGCTGCTACATTTAAGTTGTGTATATTCTATAAAGAATTAAGCAGTAATTAAGGCCTGCAGGCAGCATCGTCGGTGCTTTATACCACAAGCTGTAAACACAGTCTAGTGCGAAATTAACGCCCGAAACATGTTGAGCTGATTGAAATTATTAATAAACTATCATTGTTACACCTGGTTGGTTGTTTATATTATTTTACCAGTGATGCACGGTCACACAAATATCAAATCAATTTTTGACATCTTCTAGATGTGTCGAATCTCATGGTTTCATCATCAGGAAGACAGTTTGTACAGGCAATTCTTGTATGGTGTGTTTTCATGCTTAAATTACAAAAAAAAAAGGCTTTTATTGCGTACTTGTATCACAGTGCACGGTGCAAAAAAATATAAAATTTGACAAATATGATCTTTTATGAATGTGCAGTAAAAGGCTAAGTAGATATATTGAGTTCACATTGCCCAGTATTTGTTAGAAATATCTGCGGCTTGTTTTGCACATTACCAACATCACATCATTGCCACTTCTTGTTGTTGATACTCCTTGACAGTAACGAATGAGGGACCGAAATAGGTAGATATTGAAGACAGTTACGAGTTATTTCCCAATTGAGTTAAATCGTTGTTGCTATTCATAAGAAATCAGAGTGAAGTAGACATTTCAAAAACAACATTAAGAAAAACTGAAGTTACAACAGAGAGTAGAGGCTTATATAATATTTTATTTCAGAAATAGAAAATAATCTTTCTCGAGAATTACGCTGCAGTGACGTAAGAAAACTGCTGGTTGAAAAATACATCCGCTCTGACGATCAGGTGAAGTTTTTGAATAACAAACATCGGGACATTAAATTAATTTTAGGGAGGCGTTTGTTAGTTCTTTCTACAGACTTACTTTTAATGAGTTCAGCTTTGAATACCAACCGAATAATTCATGACGAAATAAATTAGTAACCATTTATGTATGGTCAGAAGAAGGGAAGTGCAGCGAAGTGAAACATAGCAAAGGGGAAAGAAGGAAATTCAAGGAAGAGAAGAAAAGCTGCAACTGCTTTTAGTATTATTCCTTTTGTGACGCCTCCATTCTCTTAAATTGTAGTATACCAGAACTAATAGTAATTACAAAGAGTGCTTTCACGAAGGACTCCATTTTCTTACCTCTCTTGTTCATACTTCTGTCCCTTTTATTTTCATCTTCCCTTTACATGACCTTTCTATCGTCTCGAGTGTTTTTACGTTCTGGTGTGCCCTGCCGATTGCTTTACATTTTATTACGCGCGCACTGCTGTCTTGCACTTTGTTATCTTCGTTTGGTTTGATAAAATGTGCTGTAAGGTGGACCTCCTGTGGCATGTTGAAATGACCCCAGAAGCCGTGACGTGGTACTGTTTGTTACACGGACTGAACAGAGCGATAGGCAAAAGGCGTTTTATAATGGCGGTACTGCTGTAGCAGCAGCCAACTTAGCGGAAATCATCCCTCCTTCCCCTCCTGTTATCTTGACTCTCATCTTTTGTGACTGCCCTACTACCGCCCTCAGATCAAGTCTAGTCGGTTCAAAACTGCAAGACACTTCGAACTCTGGGAACAGCAGAAACTCCGGCCCTTGTCTCTCTTTTTTACTCTATGTGTCTAATTCTCTCGGTCCACTGTATAGACATCGGAGACCATAGATGGCTTGCCTTTTTACTGGACCAATGTGTCGTTAAAACTTCATGGTATCGTTCATTATAAGAGAGACGTGGAATTTCAGTTTCAATTGGCTTTATGGCTAACGTGATACACGAAGAGTAAAGATTAGACTATCCGACCTGCGATGAGTCATAGTACTGTGTTCGAAAGGACAAATCAAATTGGATGTCGGGAAATGGATCGTGATGAATACGAGGTTAAGGTCAACAGTTGCTTAGATGGTCAAGAAATCACTACTCTTATGCCACACTTTTCTGTGACTACCTTCCGTTACACATTTCTCACGCCGGTTCAATCCCCCTCTGATTCTGCCGGTAACGCAGTATGTAAGCAAAATGTAAGTTGCACCGAATCCAAGTACTTTACAAGTTAGATTACCCTGCTCTTTTATTTCTACATAGTACAAGATCCGTACGGTATTTAACAACTACTTACAATTTTGTTGCACTTGCGGTGACTGATGCCTTCGCAGTAAAAGGTTCCAAATATGCGCCGATTAGCTTAATGGTGACTGCCTGCTTCTCTTCAGGTAACGACTGCGTAATCTGTGGAATGATTTTATGAAATGCTATATTGATAATTTTGCAAACACCGAAATGTCGAAGCAAACTGATTACAGTTTTGGTTAGACTCGGAGAAGCAATATTAAACATTTACATAACGGCGTAGCTTATAATCACTTCTATGCGCGTCTGGAGCGTATTTCGCACGTAACGGGTAAAATATTTATCGGCATGAAAAATATTTCGAGCAGATTTTTAATGGGAAATAAAACATACTTTGTGCCCAACACAATTCACAACTTTCGCGTTATTTCACGCACAAAGCTGAAGTAAAAGTACATTTGTCTGTCTCCACGTCATGAAGACATGCAAAGCGATTAGGTGTATAGCTCCACGGACTCCTAACGTCGGCACTAAATAGAGGTGAGTTTTCACCCTCATGCCGCGTCCTTTTTAGTTCTGGGGGAAAAGAACCTAACACCAATCGAAATGGAGGCCTGTTGGGCCCCAGAGCTGGTACGGACGTGTTAAAGAATACATAGCTCTTACCCTTGCCCCAGTTCGAACCCCGGATTATCCAGGCACCAGCTTTTTCACTGTATCGACAAGGCTGTCCTGTGTTTTTGCTTTATATAATGATAAAACTAGAAAGAAAATATCAGAAATATTTGTAAACGCATTTAGATCAACGTTTCCTAACTTATTGTAAATACTTTTAGTAGGATAGCAGAACATTTTGTCCAAATATAACCTAGGGCTATTGCATTCCTTATTTTCATCTCCTCCGCCTCATGTTCAAGTATTATTTTACTTCAAATATTATGAATTTTTAAATAGTCTAAAAACTAATCAAAAATTATAAATTTGTGTATTTAATTGCTTACAAGAATTTCATTGTTCCGTGAATTTGGTGGACAGATTTCTGCAAGCGCTAGTTGTGATCCACACTGAGATCAAAACGAAGAATATTTGTACGTTTGTATAAATAACATATATATTGCAGAACCGAATTATGTTTGAAGGATATCCTGGAAGGACATACGTGCTTAATGTGGATTGCAGAGTGAAAGGAAATTGCAGAAGAGAAAGTAAGAGGGTGTAAGAGCAGTGGGGATATGGAACGTGACGGCAGGGGAATGTCCAATTAAAATCTCATCCATAATAACATCCTATCCCTGTGCGGGTAATCTGTTAGCCCGTGCCTGCCTGCCTGCCTGCCTGCGTGCCTGCCTGCCTGCCTGCCTGCCTGCTTCCCCCATCCAGCACCCCATTCTCAAACACGTACACACTGTGCCCGTCGGATGATAAAAAGTTAGACATGTTCGACTGGAAGTGAGATATGCTGATCAGATTATAAGGGTTGTGAGTCAATTTATTCTGTTTTTCCAACGGAGAAAGTCTCTTTTTTTATCACACGAGTAGATACGTTCATATACTAACCATTAACTTCCTTCTCCTTCAGATGCAAATCCTTTAAGGACGGTACGTAAGCTGTTCCAGCTTATTCCCTATATACCTTCGTGGCGTGATCAGAGGCAACGTTTTGTCACAGAGCAAAAAATTGAAGATGTATTACACTTTTTATCGCTGCACCGTGCATTTTGAAATCTAAGTAGTTTCCACACCAACAGATGCACTATGTGGCAGCCTGCCACATCACTAAATATATATAACGACGTAATTTTACGGAGTATTTCAACATAAATATAACTTTAGTAAGGTACAGATAAAGCTCCCTGATGGTGGTCATTAAAGACCGAAACTCTTAGGAGCGATATTATTGTGTATTTTAATGTAAATTTAGAACATTTATCCAAGTTAATAAATAGTGCATTTGTTGGTGTGTGAACTACGTATGTATTAGTGTTCGCAGGAACGCACCGCCGAGTTACATAAGTTGCCAGATACCTGAATTCGTACTTGAAGGCGATATAAAAGAAGAGCGAATTTAATAAAATTCATGCTGTAGAACTGCGGTTGTAAGTTTGAAACTGACATATACTTTAATGGAACGCGTAACTGACTGAGTGCCTACAGCAGCGGCCTGCAATGAAGGCCTGAAAATTGTGCTGCAGTACACAGACTAAGTGGATAGGATAATTTATGGCCTGATTGCAAAATAAGTGCCTTCTATCCGTTTGCCTACATATCTGGCCTACAAGTCTATTGAAGACAAAAGTAAATTTGTCTTTGTGTACATCGTGAAGGCGTGTAGGGCGTGGAGGTAAAGTGGTACTCGTTTTTAATCTCGACAGTAGAGGACACGCGAAGTACTCACCTCCATCTGGTGTTGAGGTTCAGAATAAGTGGAGGTGCAACTCTGCTACGTCCGTATGACTTCATGGTGTGGACAGGGAGGAATACCTATTTTTTGTTGCCCCTTGATCCTGACAGGGATGGGACAAATTTGTACCGGTTCTCCACCCCATAGCCTAACCGCTATACCGACTGAATTATTCTCTGTATTACTCTTATTATCGCAATTTTATGTTATTCTGGTGAATAACATTTGTTTAGTACTGATTTTCGTATTTCGAATTCTACAAAAATTACTCGAACGAAAGTTAAAAAAAGTTAGTAGATTTGATACCGCAAGTCATCGTAGCGTTGCTCCACATCAGGTTCTGCCACTTTCGGTGCCATGCCTTGCATTGCTTATCCCACAAGGGGGGATTAAAACTGAATGAACGAAGTTGCCGTGCTAATTGTAACATTGGTTTTAACCGAAGCTGCCTTTCCGTTTCTCAACATCATATTGAAATAACTGTATTCTTGTATGGGACTATACAGAGTGTATCTAAAATGCTTGAACAAAATTCATGAGTGAGTTATTCACATTAAAACACAAAGTTCACATAAACATATCCGGTAATGAGTGGTTTTTGAGTTTACTTGAAAGATCAAATTCAACAATAAATATGTTAACTCTGGAATATTTTGATTACAAGTGATATTATACGTTTACAATACATGTACACAGTTCAATAACTGTTGAGCTATTCTTGTTTATCAATTTACAATTCACAATAAATATTCAAAATATCCTCCGCCTGAATCATTTCACGCATGGATGCGTCTGATGACGGACGGTCACTCACTCTCAAAGTCCTGAGGCGGTTTCGAATGGTTTGAACTCTTCAGAAAGGTGTTAATGAAGTGCTCATTTATTTTAAATTGCAGCCGAATATATTGGGGTTTTAAGTTTCCTCGCAGATAAAAATCTAAAGGATTGGAGTCGGTGGATCAGTGGGTCAAAGGTTTATTGGGCTTAATCTCGAAAATTGTTTGTGGACGTATGTTTATGTGAACACTTTTTTGCTTTGGTATGTGTCCAAACATGGGTAGTTTGCGGATTATTTGTTTCTACATACCTTAGCTCTTCTTGACATATTGTGTTAATTTTCTTCCAGTCTGATCAACAGATGTATGGAGCCATATATATTTTTGATAACGGTTTAACATTAATTATCGGGCGTATATTTTATTATTTTATTTTGCTATTTTATTATGTATGTTTCAATTGTCACAACACACATCATACAAATTTTCCGAAGTTATCTTTTTTTTTTATTTTAGCTGACGAGTTGACTTGAATGTTACTACAAGTGCGGCACTTTAGTTTAAATACACCACTTATCAACAGTTTATTCTGATTTAGTTTCTGGCCTCTTCGCTTGTGAAGTAAGTTACTGCACGATCGAAAAGCGACTTGTTGCATTATGTGTTCTTAAATGTGGTGTTTGAAAATATTCCACATTTTGGAAAATTTAGGTCTCTGTGTGATCGGAAACAGCAGTATGAAATTTCTGTCTAATTTTCTTGTTTAATTTTGCACTAATTAGTGTACACATTGTTTTGTGTAATTTTCTGTATTTTTTTATTTTTTTATGTTTCCGTTATAATGATCAGGAAAGTTCATGCATTTTACGTACAAGGAATCTGTAAGCTGCAAGTTTATTTTCCTCAGATTGGCTAGAATTTAAACGAATTTAGTGGGGTTTCGAAATCTTGTCAATTGCAACTGATTTTTTTTTTCTGATGAGTTACAAAGTTCCAACAAACTTTTACACTATTCTTCTTCTTCTTCTTCTTCTTCTTCTTCTTCTTCTTCTTCTTCTTCTTACGTAAGTTTAAATTACAGGTCCTAAATTAAGGGAACGTAAATATAATTTGAAAGAAGGACACTTTGAAAGTTGGTCTTAGATGGCTTTGAAGAAAAGCACAAGATTGACTGGACACCGGCTCGTATTCTACACTTCGGGGCCAATCCTACTTACTGGAAATGTAAAGAAACGGTTCACATGTTATGTTCCGGCTATCCTATTAGACAGTTCACTTTGAGATATTTCCTACTTGATTCACCCGGTAGGGAGGGAACGAAAATGTGATTGAGGTTAGGTCTCTTTTTTTTTTCTCATGTCAACGTGTTTTGTTTTGGTTCGTCTTGTACTTGCACAGACGGAATGACTGTACACTTGATGTTTTTAGGTTTTATTAACACTTTTTAGGCGCGTTCGCAAAATTGTGAAAAGCCACTATTAACTTCGTCATGTCCGTCCGTCTGTTCGCATGGAGCAACTCGGCTCCCACCGGACGGATTTCATAGGTCTTGAGTATAATAGCATCGAGTCTAAGTTGTCTATAAGAGCGTGCGTTGACTTGAATCAGTGACTGCGTAATGTACAGAATGCGTTAAATTATGACGATAATTGGGAATAATATCAAAATCTGAAAGATTAATTTAAACGTTTTGAAAATTTACGCGTCTTTTACATTACAGATGTGGTATATTTTTGCATTTTTTTTTTTTTCAGTTATTGGCTGGGAGATTTGTAATGGGCATGTAGGATAGGTTTCCTCGAAGGAAAGTATCAATGAATATTTTATACTGTTTCTTTGTGTATTTATGTTTAAACTAACAGTTTTGTGTAGCTGTGATTCTGCAGATATGTATTCATTGGGATTCTCTGAGATGATATCAGGTTTTAACCTCTCTCGAAAAACAGGGTGTGGTGACATGTTTTCGTGTCATTTCTCATTTCCTCTAGAAAAATTTCGTGATAGTAACTTTATTAATCCATCGCAAATTCCTTCTAGATTTTTGTATAATTTATCGTTTTCCAGTTATCATAGAGTCGCATCTGTATATTTCATCTTATTTTGTGTTGTTGTTAAAAAGTTTACTTGACAATTGTGCATGTTTTCTTTATTGTTCTTATTAATTTTGTTTTGTGAAAGTGTAGTTGCGTTTCTTTCCTTAGTTTTCCTTCTTTTGTACACTGTACCTTGCAGCAGGGCTACCAGCTTAAGTATGAATTGTGAATTAATAAAATTAAGCCGTAAACTGAGGAAACGTGACCGATTTATTAAGACTGTACCCGCTAGCATCTTCTAACGGTTAGGCTCACAGACTTTTAAATTCGGTGAGCCCACCTACAGGTTATGAAAGTGCCCTTCATGAAAATCAGTCTTCTTGCCAAGTCTCGACTCTTAGTAACCTTTACGATGTTCCAATACCTGTAATCCCTATTGCGAAGTGCGGAAGCTAAAGCCATGTAAACATCCGCAGCAAGTTCAGTAATCCCTGCGAAATTTGATGTTCCCAGGGCGTCGCTGTTGGAAACTCATAGTCTTTTGCAGCCGTATCATTCGACTTTTCGAGAGTTCTAGTACCTTCTTTTGACCCTGAAGAGGAAGACACTACGGATCTCCGAAACGTAGGGTAATTCATACTCAAAGACGCAGCGTAACACCACAGAAGACTGAATGTTGATGCATCCCTGTCTCCAGTTACAGAACGATACACATTTTGGCAGTAAGCATATTCATCCTTCGCTACATAATTCCGTGGTAACCTGTAGTCTGTTTGGAAAGCTGACATTTACTTACCTGAACAAAAAACTAACTGCCTTGTTCTGCTCATCGACTTTTACACTAAATGCTGTGATGGGACTCCATTTTGTACCAGTTGAAGCTGTCGACATCCTCACACTGATCTTCAAGATCCATTTTAATATTATATTTTTAATTTTGCTTTCGTGTTACAAGAGCTCTCTTATTTTGAGGCTTTATGGTTTCAATTCTTGTGGGAGGTGGCGTTGTGTTTTCGGTTGTGTGTTTCCCCTCACCCTTCAACAGAAGAAACAGCCGCAAGCCAGAAGACCTGATTTATTTAACCTGTACTGTCTCCATTTCTATTTACTTACTCTTCTTATGCCTGTACAACCCTTATTCCCTCGGCACTTTTTCTCTGTCTTTCCTTCAATTTGCTCTTTCCCCTGGAAGGTGTACAGGTAACTGCGGTTTCTATTTAACAGTTTGTGTGTTTGTACAAACCACTGTTAATCAGACTGCTTCCTTTTATACCCCATTACGCTTTAGAAGTTTCTCCATAGCCAATTTAGCGAATGGGCAGGACCTCTTAGAGTAACAATGCGCTACACGCTTCTGACGCATGTGCGTATGAAGGTCATTTGGAATTATGTGAGCACATAAATCTTGACGGCATAGTATTTTGGGCCAGTACTGTATAGTCGGTTTGTAAGCGGTGGCGCAGTTGGTTGAGGCACTGTGCTACAAGCCGAAAGTTTGAGTTTTCGATTCCCGATGGGGTCACTGGAATTTTTCGTTGACAATCTTTACGGCTTCACCATGATCCTAGGGTTGACTCAGCCTCTAACAGAAAGGAGCACCACAGATACCTTCTGGGGGTAAAGTAGGCCATTACGCAGGGCTGACAACCTTGCCACCTTCATGTTCCCATTGTTTCGAAATTCTTGGAGGCTCAAAATCCCATACCCCTAAGGACCTGTTTAGGCCTTTGATGGGATAACTTCACATAGAAAGTCTTAAATATATGATGTGGATTCTTTTTGACGCAGTTTTATGATACATACATACGTACATACATAAGTACATACATACATACATTGGATTCATTAGTGTGCCATAAAGACAGCAGAATGTGGAACAAGTCATAAATACACAAATATACAAATATCAGTGGTAAAGTACTACAAAACATTTTACAAAAACACTATTATAAATCATCTTTGCACATAAAAAAATTCATCTATGTTGTAAAACGAGTGTATATATTGCAGTATTTTCTTCAGGCTGCTTTAAATTTTGCCTTGTCATTCTTGAGGATTTTCACACTTTTGAAAATTTTTTGCCATCATAGATTGCACTTTTTCGAAAACAACAGAGTTTGGCACATGGTCTATGAAGATGATGCTTATTCCTCGTATTAGATTGTGTATAGATGCATTTGTTTGAGAAATATCCTTGTTAATGACGGCGAAGTTCATTAACGAAAGTGTATACTGGCACGGAACAAGTAAAATCTCCAGTTGTTTAAACAGGAGGTTCTGGGTTGTGCGTCAGCCTTAAATCTGACCATTTCCTTTTGTAACGTGAAAATCTTCCTACTCTTGGAAGAATTACCCCAAAAGATTATTCCATATTTTATAATAGAATGAAAGTGTGGTTGGTAATTTTGGAGTAGGGATAAATTACTGGACGTGGCTGTATCATCCTGTTTCTTAGGCATTGTTATCCTCCTAGTTCACTGTTGCTCATGTTGTGTCTTATTTCGAGTGACTGGGTGGAGAGTGAAACAGAGATTTTGGGCATCCAGCGGAGTGCAGTTGAGGCCTTCTCTGTATTGAACCTTGCAGATGGGACCGATAGCCTGCCCTGAAATGTCGGTCAATAACTACCAACATAAGATGCGTAATATCCCAGAAGAAAGAAAACCTCAAGAAGAGAAACCATACCAGTTGGAGTTCGGAGTTTTATACGGTACATTTCTTTGTATTGCCTGTTACTACCCTGTGACTAATGACATACCAAGAATAGTCGTTTTCTTGATCGAAACACTTGCAATTAAGAGGCAGCATACTTGGGGGAATTACTGAGGTCTGCCCTACGATTCTAATGGAAATGTGAATTGAACGGTCATGTTGTTACCGAAATACGGATGGATAAATACCAAGCTTTCTTTTGTTGGCTTTAGACTGGCGCTCTTGGACACTAAAATTTACTGATATGGTCCATTTGGATATACCATAGATGGCTTTGTTGTAAAATTTGTACAAGCTATTAACATTCCCCATGATTTCACTTCAAGTAAATTATCAGAATTAACAGAACGAATGGAAAACACTATTCGCTTCCCACTGATTTACTATGAGGGATTTATGTGTGACTGTTGCAGCGTGATGTCAGGCAATAGCGCAGTATTGCATCTTTCGTCTGTGTCATCACAAAAATCTTACTTTTGTCATCAACGGGACGACGTAAATTTTTGAGCGGGCCTTCGACCCTGTAGGTGTTTCCTTCCGAAATCTCAGAGTAGGAAGAAAAACGTTTGTGGCATTCAGTATGTGGGTAAAAGGAAAGAGGCGCCTTCAAAACGGTATTGTCTGAAACAGCAAGCAGCAGATTTTAACAGACGTCGTCTAAACTTCTCATCATAGGCTGCCTTACATCAGACTAGAAGCTTGTCCGTTCTGTCATAGCACAACAACAGAAACTAAAGGAAAACTTTACCTGTGACAGTACCATCCAACAATTTAGAGGGCGAGATCGGTTGAAAATCTCCACCAAAAAGGAAATAGATGTACTCCGACATCACCCGCAATACGACAACGGGGACTCACAATTGAATATCCGGTGTTCATCAACGCACCGTTAAGGAAGAATTTTAAATATTTTTTAATTTTTTTAATTTTTAGACACAATCTGTAAACACAATTTATAACAAAATCAAAATCCTTTTAGAAAAGCTTTAATAGATGTACTCTACAATTGTAAACACTAGGGGATCCCAAAGTGGGCAAAGCATCTGGTAACATAACTGTTGTATAGGCCTGAAGATGTCTAGCTTTTAGTCGAAACATGTAGCCTTGCATTACCTAAAATAAAAAGATTGTGCTGACGTATACTATATAACATTAATTGAGACATTTTAATGTTGTTGTTACAGATGTATGAATTGGAACAAAACTAGATATCTGGAGTAGAATGTTAATGCTTTATGTGGCGACATGCCTGTAAGAAATATGCAGTGACTTAAGTCTGTAATTTGCAAATACATGTATGGCGAATGTACTATTTTGAATCTGACATTCAGAGGACCGTTCATTGTGATATATTCTTATAATAAAAACCAACGAGATGCACTATTTCTCAAATTTATTTTGGTGTAGAACTTTACATGTTTCGGACAGGTTTACTATTCATCATCAGGAGTCTTGTACTGTATATACAGCAATAGGTATTTGTCATACTATTTATGTATGTTGTCCGCTAGAGAGATATCGCTAGCTGACAACCTACATAACTAGAGAGACTCCTGATGATGGACAGTAAACCTGTCCGAAACATGTAGAGTTCTATAACAAAATAAATTTGAGAAATAGTGCATCTTGTTGGTTTTTATTACACATATAAGAATAAGACGAATGTACTATATAGTTTTGTATGATGACGGAAATTGAACTATACCTACATCATGGTTGGTAAATTTCTTTGGTGATATTTTATGAACACATTCCGTCCGTGCTATTAGTACAAGCTGCAAATCGATGTTTCATAGGAGCCTCGATTGTTAGGTTTGTTTGGTGATAACTCTTCCCTCCTATTAGTAGGAATATTTTATGCTAATTGATGTATGATTGTAGCCTCTTGTGTGCACGTTTCTGATTACCGCCGTCCCTGCTACTAGTACGAATAGAATGTGCGACATCAAAATACCTTAACTCAAAAACATGAGTTTTAATGCCTCTTATTAGTCCCTATTTTCAGGCTTATGGTTCTTGGCAAATTTGACGGCTTCCGACTTTTCAGCTATCATTTCTGGATCGAGGAATCTACCCAAGAAATTAATTCCGAATGGTAACGCAAAATATTCAGTCATGTAACAAATCGATGCAGCATAAGCTGGAAAAATTACAGTAGTCAAATCAGTTCCGCAGGAAGTTTTCAAGACCACAATTCAGAGTTAAGGGAAATTTCTTGGATTCTGTGTTTTCAGATCAGTCATTGGCTTTCAAAATTTATCTTTCTTTATGCGCTACGTCTGTCGGTTTAATCGCGGTTTTTGTTTTTAGACGCCGCTGTTAGGCTGTTCTCGAGGGGACGGTGGTGAGTTGCGTGGTGAAATAAAGTCTGTGATGAGAGCGTTCCGTAAAATGTATTACACTTCACAGTGAAAACGTTCAGCAAATTATGCAAGAAGTGGGCAACATTATGAACATTTTACACATAACTATGAGTCAGTTAATTAGTAATTAATTAACACATGATAAAGATTTACGTACGAAATTTAATTGAAATAAACATCTTTGTATTATTACACATTCATAGCAAATTGAGTCTCCAACACTTTTCATCGATAATGTCTCTTCAAACGATAATACTACTGATTAGCTTAATTTCTGGAGAGCTTTTGTTTCAAATCTCGGCAGGGCATTGTCTATCTTGACTAAGGTTACTGTGGTATTTCCCATTTCCTCCAGGTCAATGTCAGATAGTACCTGCTTTATGCCATTACAACTCTTTCCAAAATTCGTTCCAATACATAATTACCGACTTGCTTTAAAATCCTTTCCTATACAAAATTCTCCAGTCACATTTCGCTCGGTGCTGTGTATTTTTCACATGACGATGGAGCCGTAAGACAAAACGTAAACAAAGGTGCGAGATTTGAAATTAGCAGAACTGTTTTGGGGGGTTCTGGTCTTCCGGGATATTACCGTGCCTCTGTTAAAGAGTAAGACGATATTTTTTTTTTCGCAACGTCGCGATACATTATATTATCCGCTGCAATGGTTAATATTTCAGTAGACCAGAATCCTACAGGGCCTAAAAGAGTTGTTGGTGATATGTTCTTTCGAACTGTCACTGTATGTTGTATTGCTTATTACACAATGACATCTCGGAAGGCTACAATCCTGAATCAAGAAGATATTTAAAGCATGTTCTGCCAAGTTCCATGCTAATAGGTAAAATTTGAGAATAAGACTGGGGTCTACATTTCAAAAGTTTCACATTCGTAACTATCAGAGCTGTTATTGTAAGTCGGTGAATTTGAAGTGTAGCTACCGACAAATGATAAATTTTTCCATGAGTGTTCAAGTGCGCATCGTCAGAATTCCTACAAACAAGACAAAGAGTAATGTCTTACGATTAATTCTTAACACTGAAATGGCCAACTTGCTGTCCTTTCTGTTTTGTATTTTAAATAAGAGAGGCAGTGTACATGGAACGTAACACCAGGCACGAACATGTAACCATTTTTACAGTGAAAAAATATTACAGGCTCTAGGAGTGTTTTGTAGCCTTAGGTATCCATCTTGCAATTCGCTTGCGCCATTTTGTCGTCTGTGGCATGTCCGACTCTACAGTATTTTTCCACCTTTTCTCATAAAAGGCACGACTTTATAGCTGAATAAAGAGAGACCAACTTGATGTCACTTGCTTTATTATTTCATTATTTAATGCTCAACATGTTTCGGATGTTAATACATCCATCCTCAGGAGCTTGCGACTTATTTGTTG
>Ga0123355_10007353_pt1 | contig 16494 bp, 14 predicted proteins | sample TergutEmb28metaG_3_FD_89872 | JGI IMG/M metagenome (GOLD analysis project Ga0123355, IMG submission 89872) | Embiratermes neotenicus P1 segment gut microbial communities from Petit-Saut dam, French Guiana - Emb289 P1 | ecosystem: Host-associated > Arthropoda: Insects > Digestive system > Gut ...
GGTCAAACGGCTAAGACACGGCCCTTTCACGGCTGAGATAAGGGTTCGATTCCCTTACGGGTCATTGGTGATGTATACTACTTGAGGGAACAAATTGAAAATACAATGTGAGGATTTTTGTGCAAGTGCAAGGAAGTACTGACAACGCTTGCCAAGCTAGGAGGTACTGACGTAACAATTGTTCAAAAAGACCACATTGGATTCAATTTGTGACCGAAAGTAGTATAGTAGAAGTGAAATAAGTTTTATTGAGGGGGCGCGTATACGCGCTCTACTTGTTTAGGAATTAGTTGCTTTAGTAAAATGGCGCCATAGCCAAGCGGTAAGGCGGAGGTCTGCAAAACCTTTATTCCCCGGTTCAAATCCGGGTGGTGCCTTTAGCCTTTTTTCGTGTAATTTGTTTTGAAGAGGCCTCATCTTGTTGGAAATCTTAGCAGAGATTCGGTGCCACGGCTGAAAGTGCCGATTAAGAAAGTAGTAGAATGAGCAACACTCTTCTTACAGGGCTTTTGGCAAAGTATTTGATAAATCACTAGAGTGGGTGCATTTGCGCCAATGTGGGTGGCACCGCGGGAGTTTTACTATAAAAAATCTCGTCCCTCAAAAACATTACGTTTTTGAGGGATTTTTTAATATGAAAAAATTCCATAATTCACCAAGGAGGAATAACTTTGTACAGAACACACAATTGTGAAGAATTAAGAAAAGACAGTATTGGCAAGCAAGTAATGTTGGCTGGGTGGGTTGATACCATTCGTGACCATGGAGGCGTAACTTTCATCCATTTGAGAGACCATTATGGAGTGACACAAATAGTTATCCATGATGAGTCATTAGAAATTGGTCGAGAGTGGGTAGTTTCGGTAGAGGGTATTTTACGCGAAAGGGATGCCGAAACCATTAACCCAAGGATAAGCACTGGGGAAGTGGAGCTGCAAGTAGAAAAATGTACCGTGTTAGGGCGTTCGGTTGCTCAATTGCCTTTTGAAGTTGAGGATTCTATACAGTCCCGTGAAGATGTACGCCTAAAATATCGTTTTTTGGATTTGCGAAACCCCGGTGTTCATAAGAATATTGTTAAACGTTCTGAAATCACTCGCTTTTTGCGTAATAAAATGGAGGAACACGGGTTTATTGAGATTCAAACGCCAATTTTAACTTCATCTTCGCCAGAAGGAGCTAGAGATTATTTGGTTCCTAGCCGCAAACATCATGGTATGTTTTATGCCCTTCCGCAAGCACCCCAGATTTTTAAGCAATTGTTAATGGTTTCTGGATTTGACAGATATTTTCAAATTGCTCCTTGCTTTAGAGATGAAGATTCACGAGCTGACCGTTCTCCAGGGGAATTTTATCAACTGGACTTTGAAATGGCTTTTGCTACTCAAGAAGATGTTTTTGAAATCGCAGAAAAGGTGTTGTACGAAACATTTATTAAATTTTCAAATGATGGATGTGACACAAATCTCAAAAATGGTAAAATGGGCAAAAAGGTAAGCCCAGCACCTTTTAGACGCATACCTTTTGCTGAATCTATGTTAAAATATGGTTCAGATAAGCCGGACTTGCGTAATCCTCTTGTTATCGAAGATTTAACTGATTTTTTTGCTAATGTGGATTTCGCGCCTTTTAAGAATAAACCAGTACGTGGTATTGTTGCACCCAATTGTGCCAGTTCATCAAAATCTTTTTTTGAAAAAATGCTGGCTTTTGCCACTGAAATCGGTATGAAAGGCTTGGGTTATATTTCTGTATTGGAAGGCATGGCACTAAAAGGGCCTATCGTAAAATTTCTTTCTGCTGAACAGCAACGGGATTTGATTCAGCAACTAAGCTTAAAGGAAAATGATACGCTGTTTTTTATTTGCGATATGCCCAAACTGGTAAACAAATTGGCGGGGCAAATCCGTATGGAGTTAGGCAATAGATTGGATTTAATTGCCCGGGACTCATTTGAGTTTTGTTTTGTTACCGATTTCCCAATGTATGCCGAAAATGAAGAAACAGGTGCCATTGAATTTACTCACAATCCTTTCTCCATGCCACAAGGTGAAATGCACGCGCTTGAAACTATGAACCCACTGGATATTAAGGCATACCAGTATGATATTGTTTGTAACGGAGTTGAATTATCGTCTGGTGCTGTGCGAAATCACCGCCCGGATGTAATGATAAAAGCTTTTGAAATCGCGGGATATACTCAAGCGGATATTGAAAGTAAATTTTCGGCTTTATTTAACGCATTTCAATATGGCGCGCCTCCTCATGCAGGAATGGCTCCTGGTCTTGACCGTATTGTAATGTTGCTTACCAACCAAGAAAGTATTCGTGAAGTTGTTGCTTTCCCCATGAATGCAAATGCACAAGATTTACTATTGGGTGCGCCCGGCCAAGTAACAGAGTTGCAACTACGCGAAGCGCATATAAAAGTGAGGTGATAGGGGTATGGAGAACATTAAATCCTATGAAGCTATGGCAAAAATCACCCTTTCAGAAGATGAAAGAGACTGGATATCCATCCTTGGCGGTGCATTGACAGAAAGCTTCAATTTGCTGGAAAAGATTGATACAACAGGTGTGGAGCCTTTAGTAACTGTTCTGGATATTAACAATGTGCTAAGGGAAGATGTAGCCAATAAATGTATATCAAGGGAGAAGATATTGGCTACAGCACCGGGGCAACATGATGGTTATTTTCAGGTTCCAAAGGCGTTGAATTAAAGGGGGTACCATATGAATGTATTTTTGGAAGACTGCATTATGCAGGAAGGTACTGAGGCTACAGCGGGTTCAAAGATATTAAAAGGCTTTGTTTCGCCGTTTAATGCAACAGTGGTGGATAGGCTACTAGACAAAGGGCATACCATTGCCGGAAGGGTTGCTATGGACGAATTTGGCATTGTTCCGGTAACTGGTTCCAATATTGCCGATGAGGCTATAAAAGTTGCTACAGACGGCGCGTGTGTGTTATGTAATGATGCCCTTGGCATGTATCGCAGAATAGTGGCCGCCGGAATGACAGAGGACAGTTGCTATATTCACCCGACATATGGAACAGTATCGCGGCATGGACTTATTCCAACGGTGTCTTCCATGGACCAAATCGGTGTATTATGCAAAAATGTTGAAGATGGGTTTACTTTGCTTAGACATATAGCTGGACATGACCATAAGGATGGTGCAATGTTCCCGGATAGCCCTATTGATTTTGATGCCCCCGTGCCTAAAACCATACGAGTAGGAATTCCAGGTAATTTTATGGGAAATATGAGTTTTGGACGTTTTAGGGCTATTCCCTTACAACTTGTGCATTCTGACGTATATCAGCAGGTTATGTATATTTTGACTTGCGCAGAAATCAGCAATAATATCAGTCGTTATGATGGCATAAAATTTGGGCATCGCGCTACTGAATATAAAGGCGTCAATGATTTATACGTAAAAACACGTTCAGAAGGCTTTGGCCTTGATGCAAAAATGGTTGCAATCATGGGAGCTATGGTGCTTTCTCAAGACTATTACACCCCTTATTATGAAAAGGCCATGAAAATACGCCGCCTTATAAAGGAATCCTTGCTTTTTGATACCTACGATATTATTTTGTTGCACCCGGGCATGGAACCGCTTGCCGCGCTGGCTGGATTGCCTTCTGTTTCGTTTTCCAGTGGTGGGCAAGGTATTCAACTTATTGCTAATGTAGGGCAGGAAAGCTTGCTGTTATCTGCATGGAAGGGGATGAATCAGGTATGAACTATGAAACTGTGATGGGACTGGAAGTTCATGTGGAGCTAGCCACTGAATCAAAGCTGTTCTGTTCATGCTCCGCAAAATTTGGTGCGGACGCCAATGAGAATGTTTGCCCGGCTTGCGCCGGAATGCCAGGAATGCCTCCTGTTACCAATAAAAAAGCCATAGAGTTAGGCATTGCCGCCGCATTAGTAACGAACAGCAAAATATCTCCAACCATGACATTTGATAAAAAAAATTATTTCTATCCTGACTTACCCACAGGTTATCAGATTACCCAGCTTTTCGCGCCAATTTGTACTGACGGTTGGGTGGAAATCGAAACTGAAGGCCGTAAACGCATTACCCTAAAGCAAATCCATATTGAAGAAGACGCCGGAAAAATGGTACACGATTCCTTGACTAGTGCCTCCTTAGTGGATTTTAACCGTGCTTCTGTACCGTTAGTGGAAATTGTAAGCAATCCAGATTTTCGTACCGCTGAAGAGGTAGTTGCTTATCTGGAAAAATTGCGTTCGTTGTTAAGTTTTGCTGGAGTGTCAGATTGCAAAATGCAAGAAGGTTCTATGCGTTGCGATGTAAATATTTCTGTACGCAAAGTTGGAACCGACACTCTTGGTACTCGTACCGAAATTAAAAATATGAATTCCCTAAAAGCCATAGCCGCTGCTATTGCCTATGAATCTCAACGGCATATTGAGGCTCTTGAAACAGGCAGTGAAGAACTGGTACAAGAAACCCGACGCTGGGATGATAATGCAGGCGAAACATTTCCTATGCGAGAAAAAGAAGACGCGGCGGACTATCGCTATTTTCCGAACCCCGACCTTATGCCTGTGATTATTGATGAAGCTTGGATTGAGAAAGTCAAGCGTGACCTTCCAGAGACAGCACAAGATAAATTCGCACGTATGACAAATGAACTCACCCTTTCCGAATACGATACCAATATAATAATCGGAAGCAAAAATCTATCGAATATTTTTGACGGCACATTGCAGTATTTCAACAATCCTAAAGAAGTGGCTAACTGGATTATTGTGGAGTTGCTTAGCATTGCCAAAGGCGACAATAAAGGCGAAGATGATATTACCATTGATTGCGAAAAATTCGCTAAGCTAATGGAGCTGGTAGATAATAAAACCATCAACAGAGGTGTGGCGAAAAAATTACTTCCACAAGTATGGAAGGAAGGCATTGACCCTGCTAAATATGTGGAAGAAAACAATTTAGCTATGGTAAGCGATACAGGATTAATTGATAAAGTGGTACAAGAAGTTCTAGCCGAAAACCCCAAGCCTGTGGAGGAATACAAAAATGGAACCCAAAAGGCATTCGGGTTCTTAGTGGGACAGGCAATGCAAAAACTTGCAGGCAAGGGCGATCCTCAAGAGGTTAACCGCTTGCTAAAGCAGTATATAGAGGGATAAATTGGTTAGAGCTTGTCTGAGTTATTAGGAAAAATAGTCTAAATAGAACAAAATAAGGGCTATGCACTCAACTTTTGCATAGCTCTAGTTTTGAAAATTAAAATTATTTCAAAAGGGAGGATACTGCTTTGAAAGTAAAAAAAGTATTTGACAAGCGGCTTGGTGTGGAAATTTCACAACTTGGCTTCGGTGCTATGCGTTTGCCCACTCTGGACAATGGTAAAATTAATTGGGAAGACTCTGCAAAAATGGTTGACCGTGCATATGAAGCGGGAGTTAACTATTTTGATACAGCCTATCCATACCACAATGGTGAATCACAGGTGTTTCTGGGTGAGACTTTGAAAAAATATCCTCGTGAAAGTTTCCACTATGCAACAAAATTGCCTACATGGATGATTAATTCTAAGCAGGCTATGGTGGATATTTTCAACGAGCAGTTTGGCAACTGTCGTGTAGATTATTTCGATTTCTATATGATACATGGTCTTGGAGAAGACCGTTATAACCTTATTGACCAGCACGACATTTACAATTACTTGATTGAGCAGAAAAATGCCGGTAGAATCAAATTTTTAGGATTTTCGTATCATGGCAATTATGAAACTTTCAAAAGGTTGTTTGATAACTACAAATGGGATTTTGCAATGATTCAATACAATTATGTCGATGATATTATGCTGGAAACAGGCAAATTTTACGACATTATGGCAGAACATGATGTTCCATGTATGGTAATGGAACCTATACGTGGCAGTTACTTAGCGAACCCACCTCAAGAGGCTCTTGATGAGTTGCAAAATTTTGAGGGTGAAAAATATTCTCCAGCGGCATGGGCATTGCGTTGGTGTCGTGACAAGCCAAACACTACCGTTACCATTTCGGGTATGTCTAATATGGAACAGGTAGAAGAAAACATACGCACCTTCGCGCAATCACCCGAAAAGTTAACTGAAGCCGAGTCTACAATGCTTGCACGCGCTAGAGATATAATGCTAAGTATCAAAACAATCCCATGCACATATTGTGGTTACTGCATGGATTGTCCCACTGGTGTAGATATTCCACGTGTTTTTGAAGTGTACAACCAGTACAAGTTATTCCCAAATGAGTTTAGAGCAGGAATAGGCTATGGTAAACTTGTGCGTGACGGCAAAGGCTTTGACCGTTGCACTGGTTGTGGTGTATGTTCCCCTCTTTGTCCGCAAAATATAGATATTCCCGCGAATCTTGCAATACTACATGAAGAGCTTGAGCCGCTTAGACAGAAATTTATTGCTTCAGTTTGAGTTATGGCAATCTTGAGAGTCAAAAGTTCTAAAGCCTTGTAACTTGGCGTTTTTTATCATGGTAAAAAACCGCATTTGATAATAGAAAAAGACTTCTTTGTTTTTCCAAACAAGGAAGTCCTTTTAATTTTGTTCCAATTTTTAATTCTATTCATTCTGTTCTAAGTTGTCCGATTGGGTCAGTAAAGCACGAGAGGCATTTCGTTTCCATATAGGCAATCCATCTTTTCCCGCAAAAGGGAACTGTGGATGGACGGCCTTCAGGTAAGTGTATTCATCCATGGTCAGAATCGCCTCTGGTTGTAGTAGAGGTTCGAGTTGTGAAAGTAATGGAAATTCTTCTGTCTCTGTAAACTTGCCATGGTTTAATGGGCATACATCCTGGCAAATATCGCAACCAAATAGCCATTTTCCCATTAATTTGCTATCTTCCTTTGTGGGTTCCTTCTTGCTATAAAGTAGACTAGGAAGGCAACGGCCTCTATTCATTGAGTGGCATTTGTCCAAAGCCTTTGTAGGACAAGCTTGTACGCATTTATTGCATTTTTCGCCGCCACAGCCTGGAGCCATAACATTTTCATTTATGATATCATAGTCCAATACTTTATCCACAACCCAAATATCAATACCATTGTAGGAACCATGTTCCTTTGTATAGAAAAATGTGTTACATCCAAAATGGCCAAGTCCTGCTTTAACCGCTGCTGCCCGAGCTGGTATGTTTTCATTCAAAACCTGTATTCCGCTTGCAATTAGATATGATTCAAATTCATTTTTTGAACGATTCTCATACGAATATGGGGCATAGCGGCTAAATAAATAGTATTTTCCTATGCGGCCTTGCAATGATTTTGGAATTTTATATTGAGTATATCCACGAATACATACAATTATTGATTTGGCTTTTTCGTGTGGATTGACTAAACCATATAGTGGCTCATACAATTTTTCTGACTCTGGAAACGATTTAATTCGTTCGTCCAGGGCATCACGGTATTCTTCAAATGGGGTTGCTGGAATAATCCCGCAACTACTATACCCTAGTTGCAATGCCTTTTCTTTGATTTTCTCCTTATTTATCGCCATATTATCCCACCTTTTTTGAATGATTATACCATATATGTCATTATTATGTCGAGAGACTTATATCGGCACAAAATAAAAGTCCGTTCCATATCGGAGCAGACTTATTGAAAATATTATTTCATGGGCTTATGGGCAGTGTTTCGACTGGAATCCCAGAAGGGAGGAAGGTATAGTTGCCATAATACTACAAAAAATGATATACTATCTCAAAACTATCATGAAGTAAAGTATTTTTCGCCCATTCATCAGTCAAAGAAGGTGAGTATAATGTTAGAAGAAGGCAACATAGTGCCTGAAGAGGAACAAAAAGAAAGTCAAGAGCAAACAAAATCTGAAAGCGAGAAAATGGGAGTATTAGAGTGGATTTTTATAATACTGCTTTCTCCATTATTGCTTTATGGCATCTTAGAAGAAATTGTAGGAGCATCCATAGGAGCGATTTTCAAATTCATTTGGAGAGCAGTGAAATTTATATTTTTTCTCCCATGGAATTTATTAAAACGCATTTGGAGTTAAAAGCTTTACATTGAGAGGAGCAATTTACAAATATGCTTGCTAAAATCAACAGTGCCGCCATTCTTGGAGTAGATGGGTATCGTGTCTATGTGGAGGTGGATATCGCTCCGGGGTTGCCTACATTCGATATTGTAGGCTTACCAGATAAAGCCGTCAAGGAATCCCGCGAACGTGTGAAAACCGCCATACGTAACGCGGGTTTTTCATTTCCAGTAAAGCGCGTTACAGTAAATCTTGCCCCTGCCGACATTCGCAAAGAAGGTCCTGCCTTTGATTTGCCCATTGCAGTAGGCATTCTAGTGTGCATTGGAGTGTTGCAGCAGGAAGAAGTGCAAGATATATGTTTTATAGGTGAACTTTCACTTGATGGGAGTTTGCGTCCTGTTAATGGCGTTCTGCCTATGGCCGCATCCGCTAAGGCAAATAATATAGAAATTTGTTGCGTTCCGTTGGAAAATGGGGCTGAGGCGGCTTTGGTCAATGGGTTGCAAGTTCTGTCCGCCGCTTATTTAACGGACATTGTTGCTCATTTTTCAGGTGGCGCGAATGCAAAAAAACTTCCCAACGCGCTACCTCCAGTGCCTTCTGCAATACCAGCCTATTCAATGGATTTTGCAGATGTAAAAGGTCAGATTCATGTTAAACGTGCATTGGAAGTAGCGGCGGCTGGGCGGCATAATGTATTGGTTATTGGGCCGCCAGGCGCGGGCAAAACCATGCTAGCACATCGACTTCCTACTATTCTCCCTGAACTTTCTCCCGCTGAAAGTTTGGAAATCACCAAAATTTACAGTATTGCAGGATTGCTTAACCGTAAAGACGCGCTAATGCTACAACGCCCTTTTAGAACACCACACCATACCGCTACACATGTCGCGCTTGTTGGAGGCGGTCGAGTTCCTATGCCTGGTGAAATCAGTTTAGCACATAACGGTGTATTGTTTTTGGACGAGTTGCCAGAGTTTCAGAAAAAAGCCTTGGAAATATTACGTCAACCTTTAGAAGAAGGGCAAGTAACTATCTCGCGAGTAAATGGGACACTTACATATCCCAGTAATTTTATGCTATTGGCCTCAATGAATCCATGCCCCTGTGGATATTTTGGTGCGGCTTCTAACAAATGCAATTGTCATCAAGGCGAGATAGACAAATATCTAAGAAAAATTTCAGGACCATTGCTTGACCGCATTGATATTCAAGTAGAGGCCGCCGCTGTGGATTATAGCGATTTAGAAAAAACGGGTGCGGCTGGAGAATCATCTGCAAGTATACGTGAACGAGTAAAGCAAGCGCAAATAATCCAGCTTGAGCGTTTTACGCCTGGTGTGGGAATCCGATTTAATGCGCAAATGCCAGCACGAGAAGTAGAAAAGCATTGCCCTATGGATAATGATGCAAGGACGTTAATCAAACAGGCATTTGACCGTTTGGGGTTAAGCGCGCGTGCATATCATAAAATTCTGAAAATATCCCGCACCATTGCAGATTTAGAAGGTTCATCCGCAATTAATGCAATACATGTATCTGAAGCATTGTCGTATAGGAGCTTAGACCGAAAATATTGGTAGTATTTAGGAATTAGCAAAATGCGAGCTTGTTATAAAGTGTGTCTTCATTAGTGACAACACGCTCTAAAACAAACTCGCTTTTTATACTCGTGAATCGAAACACTTTTATAGTCATACCCCAAAATTTAGGATATGACTCATTATGTGCTATAATAAAGCTATAGCAGATGTCAAAAACATTTACCGCACTAGTCGGTCTTTTTTGTACGATACTGCGTCAGGCTTCCGCTTGCGTGCCTCTAGCACGCGGCGCGTAACCCTTCCTTGTCTCGCACCAAAAAGCCTCGACCGGTGCGGCAAATGTTTTTGACATCTGCTATAGTGACTTTGTGAAACAGAAAGAAAGGGGATAAACATGGCTAACAATGTGAAAGACATTGCTTTTGTAACTGATTTTGACGGCACTATAACTGATGAAGATTTTTTCCAATATGTTAAGGAGGCTTTTTTTGACGATTCAGCACTTGTGCCGTGGCAACAATATCTTGAAGGAAAGCTTTCGCATTTTGACGCGCTAAAGCAAATGTATGGAACTTTGAGAGTTTGCGAGAACGATTTGATAGCATTAGTAAAAAAGGTAAACATAGACGAATGGGTTCTACCCACATTTAAGTTGCTTTATGATGCGAACATACCGATTTATATAGCAAGTGCTGGTTGCGATTATTACATCAACTTGCTAATGGGCAATGAAATTGAGAAATATTCGGCAACACTTATAACAAATAGCAGTAGATATTCTCAAACTGATGGACTTATAATGGAAAGGCCACCAGAGGACAGCCAGTTTTATGACAAATGCGTCGGAATATCCAAAAAGAAAATTGTAAGCCTTCTTCAACAAGGCGGCAAACGTATAGTTTTTGCAGGTGATGGCCCGCCAGATATTGAACCCGCCAGAATCGCAGACACAGTTTTCACAAAGAAAATATTGCTTGAAAAATGCGTAAATGAAGGCATTAAAACCGAAGAATTTAGCAATTACAAAGATATTTATACCTTTTTTGAAAGCGAGTTGATAAAATGAGTAAAACAAGCGCGACTAACAAGGAAATAGGGATTCCATATCTACTTAAAACAGGCAATGGCAAAACTGCAAAAGTCGGAAAGTATCTTTTTGATAAGGGCATGTTGCGTATTGCATTGTATTTGGGTGACGGAATTGTGGATTTGGTCGGGGAAACTCTGCGAGAAGGACTAAATAAGTACGAAATAGACATAATACATGAACAAGTTGTAACATCTGTCGATATTGATGACATTACTCATTCGGCTTTTTCCCTTTCGTCTGTTGATGCAATTGTGGGCGTGGGCGGCGGTAAAGCCTTGGATTTTGCCAAATACACCGCCCATCTTTTGCAGATTCCATTTATCAGCATTCCTACCGCTATTTCAAACGACGGCTTCGGAAGTTCGTCTGCTTCTTTGACCATCCGTGGCAAAAGAAAGTCAGTGAAAGCCGCAAGTCCGTTCGGTATTATAATTGATTTGGATGTGATAAAAAGTAGCCCAGATATATTTATGTATTCTGGAATTGGTGACATGTTGTCCAAAATTACGGCACTTAAAGACTGGCAAACTGCCCGCGACAAGGGACTTGAGCGTTTTGTTGATTTTTCGTCCATGATGGCATACAATTCGCTTGATATTTTATTTTTGAAACATTCGTTTGATATTCGCTCTGAAAGCTTTCAGAGGAGTTTGGCTTCTTCTTTGACGGTAAGTGGACTCGCTATGGAAATTGCAGGTTCGTCAAGACCGGCAAGCGGTTCTGAACATTTAATTTCGCACGCGCTGGATGAAGTAAGCGAAAAGCCCAAAATGCACGGTATTCAGGTGGGCGTGGCAACTTACATTTGTGCATTTCTCCAGAAAAGCGACCAAATAGAAGGAATAAAGACTGTTTTTGAAGAAACAGGTTTACTGGACTTTGTTCAGCAAGACCCTTTTGACTACCATGAATTCGTCAAAGCATTAAAGCTTGCCCCTGCAATCAAAAATGATTTCTATACAATCTTGTCCGAACCAGATAGCTTTTCTAAAGCACTTGATTTTATCGAAAACGATACTTTACTTAAAAGTGTTATCGTTGCGAGTTGATTTTTATCCAATTTTCCTTCAATTAATCAAAAAGCAGCTTAGGCTAATTTGCCTTTGCTGTTTTTTTGATTGTCATACCCGTTCGACTGACATAATAAAATATATTAACCTAAATATAGGCAGGAGCCGTTTCAAGTGGAAAAAAACTATAAACCGTCCTCCATACTCAAGCGCAAAACCATATTTGTATTACTAGGTCTGCAAACCATATTTGTATTACTAGCTTTTCGGGTTTTGTACATACAGGCTGTGCAAGGCCATGAACTTCAAGCACGTGCATACGAACAGCAAACTCGTGACCGACTAATCACGCCTCAACGCGGTGATATACTTGACCGCAATATGGTGGGAATAGCCGTAACAGAAACAGTGGCCTCAGTAAGCGTAATACGGGCGCAAATACAAGACCCTGAACATGTTGCACGTGTTTTGTCAGAAAAACTCAACATGGATTATGATGAAGTGTATCAAAAAGTAACCACACGTGTAGCTCTAATGCGTATTAAGCAGAAAGTAGATAAACATATTGCTGATGAAATACGCGCACTAAACCTTCCTGGTGTAATGGTAGATGAAGATATACGTCGAGTATATCCATATGGTAGTCTTGCCGCTCAAGTTATTGGATTTGTTGGACGCGATAACCAAGGTATTATTGGGCTTGAGGTACGATATGACGAGCATTTGCGAGGTACGCCAGGCCGCATTTTAATGGAAACTGATGTGGCTGGGCGTGAAGTCCCGGGGGGACGGCAGTATCGTGTTCCTCCAACGCCAGGCGGTACATTGGTAACAAGCCTAGACGTTGTACTTCAGCAATATGCCGAACAAACAATTGCCAAAATTGTAGAAGAAAAAGAAGCACTTAGGGGTGTAATCATTTTAATGAACCCACACACTGGTGAGGTTTATGCTTTGGCAAATGAACCGACATTTGACTTAAATACGCCGTTTACTATTCAAGACCCAGATATCGCCGCCCAGTGGGACAGTTTATCTGACCAACAACGTATGAATGCCCTAAACCAAATGTGGCGCAATTTTGCTATTAATGATACCTACGAACCTGGTTCTACCTTCAAAATTTTCACTGCTGCTGCCGGACTGGAAGAAAAGGTTATTACCACAGAATCCACTTTTAACTGTGGTGGTTCCTTAACCGTAGGTGGACGAATGATACGTTGCTGGCGTTATCCACGCGCCCATGGCGGAGTTAGTTTTGCGCAAGGCGTTCAACAGTCTTGTAACCCGGTTTTTATGATTATAGCCGAAAAATTGGGAGCCGAGTTATTTCATAATTATTTAGTTAAATTTGGATTTAATCAAAAAACGGGCATAGACCTCCCTGGCGAAGCCGTAGGGATTATGTATGCGGCGGATAAAATGGGGCCTGTTGAATTAGCTACTATGGGATTTGGCCAAAGCTTGACCATTACTCCAATGCAGCTTTTGCGTGCAGCTTCGGCAATAATAAATGGCGGATATTTAGTAACTCCCCATGTAGGCATGAAATTGATTGATGAAAATGGCAATATAATACAAGATTTTCGTCATGAAAACCCACCAATGGTTATTTCTCAGGAAACTTCTGAAACATTAAAATTCCTTCTGGAAACAGTTGTTTTTGAAGGTACTGGTCGTCGCACATATCTTCCAGGCTATCGAGTGGGCGGAAAAACGGCTACAAGTCAAAAGCTTCCTCGTGGAAGCGGGCGGTATATAGCTTCAATTATGGCTTTTGCCCCTGCCGAAAATCCTCAAGTAATTGCTCTAGTACTAATTGATGAACCTAAAGGCGCGTATTATGGCGGTCAAGTTGCGGGTCCTGTAATGCAAGAATTGCTGGCAAATACATTGCCTTACCTAAATATAGTGCCTATATTCAATGAAGTGGAACAGCAAATGGAAGGCATCATCCCAGTAGAAGTTCCAGATTTGCGCGGAAAAACCAAGGAAGAGGTCGAAGAAATCTTAAAAGATTTATCCATAGGGTTTAACATTACCGGCGAAGGCAATATCATTACAGAACAATTCCCAATGCCCGGCGATAAAATCAACCAAGGACAAAACATAATATTACGTGTGCAACCACAAACAGAGCCATCAGTTTAGTGAAAAACACATATTGGTAACACCTTTTGCATAATAAAATAATACAACTGCTTCATTATGTAAACCGCCTTCAGTTAGCTCAAAAACTGAAGGCGATTTTTTCGCCGTTACTACTCACATATGTTGGTTTATTCGATTGCATACACAGTAAAAACGCTTGTGGCATTCAATAGCTATACAGAAAACGATTCAAAGATTATTGGCGTTATAGGCAAAGGGGGGTAAAAAAGCGGGAGTTTAGGGTGAGTACATTCCAGTAGCAACGATAGACACTGTGTACTACGAACCCGAAGCCCAAGAAGAATTTGACCAACTCAATTAGGCAATAGCGCAAGTATTAAACCCGATATTCGAGCAACAGTTCCACGACACCAGCTACGGATTCAGACCAAAACGAAGTTGCCACGATGCAATCAAACAATCTCTGACTATTATAAAGTAGTAGTTAAGAAGTCACTTGCGTAAACTAGAGAACCGCCGTGTACCGAACGGTACGCACGGTGGTCTGCTGTTTGCCAGTGGTAAACGTTTAGCAGTTACTATTGGTAAGGGCATAAATCCTCCGTGGGGTGGTAAAACGCCATATCATGGTGAATCGCACCAAGACAAAAAAAGAAGCAGGGGTATCCCGCTTCTCATTCAGCCCAATCCACTATTTGCAGACCATCAATGTTCCCAAAGTGCTTTGTGTTGTGGGTAACAAGGGTATAGCCGTTTACGATACAGAAAGCGGCTATGAGTATATCTGTATCCTCTACAGGCTTCCCCGTCTTGCGGCTTGCCCCGTATATCTCAGCGACACATTCCCATGCCGACAGACCCATTTCCCCGATAGAATACATTTTGCACATTTGAACAAAAGCCTGTTCTTTCCTTGGTGCGGCTTTGTGTTTGAATCCACGCCACATTTCATAATATACAGCTGGAGGAATTATAATAGTGCTTTTTTCTTCAAGGGCTTTGTTTAACATTGCCCACACTTGCCTATTGCCTTGAATGAAATATGATGTGATATTGGTGTCCAATGCGTAAATCATATCTCAACCTTTCGGGTGAAGTTTAGCCTTTCAATATCGGGCATTTCTTCATCAATAGCAGCATCTATCGCTTTACAGAGTACACAAAAAGCCCTCCAAAAATTTGAGCAATATGATGTAACTGCTGTCAATGTAACCTTGGTACGTGAAGATGACAACACTCATGATACAAACGCCATTAGGGTAGATGTGAGTGTAGGAAGCGGGGCGGCTTATCAGTTGGGGTACATTCCCAAAGATGTAGCTACTGTACTTGCCCCGCTACTGGATAAAGGGATAGAACTCCTTGCCCGCTTCAAGGGTGTTACCGGGGGTACATTTGACAAGTTAAACTACGATGCTTTGATAACAGTGGAAATGTGAATAAATTGAATTAAGCCGCAATTTAAGCGGCACTAGAAAGGTGGATTTACCGTGGCACAACCAAAAGTATCAACATACAAAACCGCCCTAGTATTAAACGATACACTGGCACTATTAAGAGATATCGCGAGTGCTTGTGATTATCTGGGAAAAACCAATAATAGGCCGCTTGACGTTAACGGGTTGTTTGGGGTGCTATCTTATGCCGCTTCAGCGGCGTTTGATAAGCTGGCGGATTATGAAGAAAAATTTACGAAAGCCTGTGGGCTTGAATTTCCGTTGACGGTCGAGGGGCACAAGGCGAAATTTGATTTACTTGATGAATATCGCCCTCAGGCAAGTTTAGCCCGCATATTTGATATGCGCTATTCAACGCCGGGACATTGGCTAAAAAAGACCATAACACGACATAACCAATGCCACAGCGAAAAACTACCCATGATTTCATTTCATGGGTTGAGGCACACAAACGCTACTCTACTTATATCTCAAGGAGTTGACCCGCGTACCGTATCAGGGCGGTTAGGTCATAGAAACGTCTCGACAACCCTAAATATATAGTCACTACATCAAAAGCAAAGATGTAGTCGCTTCTGAGACTCTTTCCATCTTGCTAAAAAGAAACAGAAGCGGGAAGGCTTAGAATAGTCCCCCGCTTCTTCCTCATTAACTATCATTGATAACTTTTAATAAGATTCTTGAACAAAACTTGAACATTTTACTTCCTATAGAAGAAAAAATAAAAATCAAAAAGCCTGTAACTATTGAAATCACAGGCTTTTTCTTAACAGGGGCAGTAGGACTTGAACCCACGACATCAGGTTTTGGAGAACCTAGAACGTACATTCGTATTGCCCGTGAAGTCAAGAACTTCTGCACCTATAAAGACCTCTCTCGACGACGAGCCGACGACGGGGTTTTCAGGAAATATATCACATACTTGCCGATATAGTACTTGGAAAATGAAAATTGACTGAATTAAAGACTGTAAGTGGTAAAATTCAGGATTACGATAATTACAACTTACAGCTTTTTAATTTCCTCTTTTGAAAGTCCAGTGAAGTCCATAATTTCATCTATAGGCCTTTTTCTTTCCAACATTTTTCTAGCTATTTCAACTCTGCCTTCAATCTTACCTTCTTGTCTAGCCCATAGTTCTCTAGCCATAATATCCCTACGTTGTTTCTCACGCGCTTCATATAATGCACGAGCATTAGAATCCTGATTCAACTCTAGTAGTTTCTCA
>Ga0123355_10007354_pt1 | contig 16492 bp, 15 predicted proteins | sample TergutEmb28metaG_3_FD_89872 | JGI IMG/M metagenome (GOLD analysis project Ga0123355, IMG submission 89872) | Embiratermes neotenicus P1 segment gut microbial communities from Petit-Saut dam, French Guiana - Emb289 P1 | ecosystem: Host-associated > Arthropoda: Insects > Digestive system > Gut ...
AATAGAACAACACTCCAAGTTTTTGTTACATACCTTACAGGTGCTCTATATGTGCACCCTTTGTGATTCTACAAACATCAACACGATAATCGAGTTCGTTCCAAACTGTTTGTAGCATGTCAGAGGTGATGGTTTCAATGGCCGTTCTGATTGGTACCTTCAGTTCCGGGATACTTTCAGGAAGAGAAGGAACATAAACCTGATCAATGCGAATAAAAATCCAACAGATGCAGCAGTATGCAGATATTTATTTAATATCTGCATACTGGTGCATCTGTTGGATTTTTATTCACATTGAATTACGATGCACGGAACCACGAGCTTAAAAAAAAATAAACATTATCCTTGACGTAACCCCATAGAAAGAAATCACATGGGGTTGCATCTGGGGAACGAGGTGGCAGTTGTTAGAACCCAGACAATCATTTCGAATAGCCCTGTACTTTACCTCGTTCCTGCGCCTGTCTAATGAGCAACACCGCGGTCCACACTTCTTCTTGACAAGCTAACAGATCCTCAGCTAGTCAATACATTCCTCGCTATTTATGGGACCCAATGGTTCATCACCGTGAATCTTGTGTTTATTGGACCGTGCATCATCTTGATAGTTTAATAAAGAGAGAGCAACTTGATGTCACTTGCTTTATTATTTCATTATTCATCCATATGCAGGCTGAGGCACTAGTGCCTCAGCCTGCATACGGATACTACACCACCACAGCCAAACCACAACGTAACACCAACACACATCGAACCAGAGCAACACAACCCATGAAATAACTCAGCACATATGTCGCAAGCTCCTGAGGATGGATGTATTAACATCCGAAACATGTCGAGCATTAAATAAAGAAATAATAAAGCAAGTGGCATCAAGTTGGTCTCTCTTTACTCAACTATCAAGATGATGCGCGGTCCAATAGACGTAAGAAAAAAGTAAGCTGTTAATGCAAACTTTATGCAAAGTTGCGAGACGTGAGGTTCTCACAGCGGTGCTGTTGAGGATTCGCGTCTTCTGGGGCGTGACGCTACGCCGAATATCCCAGAGGAGTGGAATCCTTATAGCCTGCACAATTAATAGATTCCAACACAATCCCAACGACTACGGTGACTGCATGTAACATCTGCAGTGATTATATGTAACATCTCCGCAGATTATATGTAAAATCTGCAGTGATTACATATAACATTTTTGCAGATTATACGTAACATCTGCAGTGATTATAATAACATCTATGCCGATTATACGTAACATCTGCAGTGATTACATATAACATTTTTGCAGATTATACGTAATATCTGCAGGGATTATATGTAACATCTCCGCAGATTATATGTAACATCTGCAGTGATTACATGTAACAACTCCGCAGATTATACGTAATATCTGCAGTGATTATATATATTTTTGCAGATTATACTAACATCTGCATGGATTATATGTAACATATCCGCAAATTACATGTATTAGCTGCAGTTATTACATGTAACATCTCCGCAGATTATATTTAACATCTCCACTGATTATACATAATGTCTGCAGTGATTATATGCAACAACTCAGATAATACAGATCTGCAGTGATTATACAGTATGTAACATCTCCTCAGATTACAGTAATAGATGCAGTGATTACATGTAACATCTCCACAGATTATACGTAACATCTCCAATCATTATACGCAATGTCAACAGTGATTATATGTAACAGCTCCAATGATTGTACGTAAATCTGCAGGGATCATATGTAACATCTCCGCAGATTATATGTAATAACTGCAATGATTATATGTAACATCTACGGTGATTACACGTAATATCAATTCGTACCATCTCCGCAGATTATACACAACATCTGCAGTGATTATATGTAAAATCTCCACTGATTACACGTAATGACTGCAGTGATTTTATGTAACATCTTCAGTGGCTGTACGTAACATCTCCGCAGATTATACTTATTATCTTCAGCGATAATATGTAACGTTCGGTGACCCGAGATAGTCATCCTCTCGCCACGCTGTACACTATCATTCTCGGACATCGCCAAGCGCGTAGGATCGTGGCCACGAGTTGTCTCATTGTGATGTGGGAACACAGTACAATAAATACTGGTGTCTCAATATATACGACACGTACAATATTGAGACGGCCAGTTCGGGTGTGGACGATTTCTGAGATACTGCGTGATAGATTAGCTAAGAGATAAAAGGGCTTAGCTTAGACAATAGGGCGTCAGGTAGGGGAACGCAGCGGAATGATACGGCGAAGTGTTCGAGTGAAATGAATAAATCACGTACCGACTACAATTAGCCCACTAAAGCCTAGTGGTTACTGTATGTACCACCAAGCTGAACATTAAGAATTTCCAAGTTCTGCCCACAGTGAGCATTTATGACTTTTTGTGTAGATCTTTTATCAATGGGTACTGGGGTTCTTTCCCGGGGGTAAAACGGTCGGGGCGTAATGTTGACCACTCATCTCCATCTAGAGCTGAGGTTAAGAATGAGTGGAGCTATACCCCTACTCCCCCATTATACCTTCATGACGTGGACAGGGACACGTTTTATGGATCTCGGAACAAAGCGCGATTATTTCCCAATACCGCATTAATTAACCGGTTTTTGTGACCGAGACGGAGTGCGTTTACTGCGCGGTACGGACTGAGTCTTTAAATATAATTCAGGTTAGCCATAGTCCTTAAGGGATTGCCTGCGGTCAAATTCGCTTGACGGACCACAAACACTTCATTTCACAAACACCTGTATATAATTATACAAACTGATGGATCAGACCTGCAACTAACCAAACTGTTAGATAATAAGTACAGTAAACGCGTTTCATAATACCTCGCGGCATGTCCTCTAAGGTTCGGAAGGGCTTGAGGGAAGAACAACAGCTGAGGGTCCTGGAGAACAGGGTGCTAAGGAAAATAATCTGGAGCTAGGAGGAAGTAACAGGGAACTGGAGAACGCTGCATAGTGCGGAGCTTCATGGTTTATACTCCTCGCGTTTTATTAGGGCGATAAAATTAAGGATGAGATGGGTAGTATATGTAGAACGCATGGGGAGAAGAGAAATACATACAGCATTTCGGCGTGTTAGAAGAACTTATACAGCTACCCAAAACAAAATGTGTAACATTCCAGCCTCCGTTAATATTCTGATTTAAAATTAAATCGCAGTGTTCTATTCTGAGACTACTGGTGGATGAACATGGATGTACAAATGGTGACACCGCCACGACAGATACAGTGAGGTCGCGTTCTCAGTTGCATATCGTGTCAAGTGGTAGGCTGAATACGAAGGGCAGACTGGAATGCCTATGGAAGCAACTGTGGTGTAATTTCAGAAAATACCCAAAATTGGTATGCCTATGACTGAGAAAGACCCCGTAAAACCTGTCACGATTATCGGTCTTCAGGCTAACAATGAACCAAAATCCCCCAAACACAAACCAAGACTACCAACCAGGCAATCAAAAGTACCTTCGGTAGCAACAGTACAGAAATTGGTTACTTAGCAAGTGTACAGTACTCCTATAGGGCGTGTAGTCTTCCTTCTTGCCCTTCGTTACGGTCAACTGTAGTAATCAATATGCATTCTTACTGAAACAGGTTTCAAGATGCGATAAAATCACTGCGATCAGCATCGCCAGTTTTGTCGACTCCGCGTGACGACAGATTTAGCGGCCCTAACGCCGTGTATGCGGCAACTTCTCCAGCACGCATGTTTGGCGGGCGTCTCTACAACCAGGCACCTTCATTTGTTTACAAACGCTAATAACGCCTGTTCGTTGGATATAAAATTGGGTGAGCCCTCCTAAGGTCCGACCTGAACGGAAGAAAAAAAACCTGCTCCACCCCGTGACCAATCAGTAACCAGCCTGCGTAAGGAATTTGACCCTTTAAAGCCCAGTGGTTACTATATGTACCACCAGGTTTAACATTCACAAATTCCACGTTCTGCCCACACAGTGTATTTACGTGTTTTGTGTCGATCTGAGAATAAATAGCGATTATTTCCCTATACATCATTAAGTGAGTCTTATAACCAAGGCGGAGTGTGTTTACTGCGCGGTACGAGCTGGGTCTTTAAATGTAACTGAGGTTAGTCACAGTCCTTAAGAGGCTAATCTGTGTTAAGTCGATTAAACCCACGCGTAACAATTTGACAAATCCAAAAATTAGGAGACTACACTACCTTTATTGGACGGCAGATGCACAGTCGATCCTTGTTTGGCAGACGGTAATTTTTGGTGCACTCTGAAGAAGGCAAACGAGCCGTCGGCTAACATAGTCACCTTGGCTGTTTCGTCGTTTGGCATCTGTAATGGCGATTTGACGGCATTCTGAGTTCTTGTAGTATCACAGTGTGGTGATTGCAGTGATGTCAATAAGCCAGCAGGAGCAGATGGCGATCTTGTGAGCACAGCGGCCTTATTTCTTACACAACGGTACGCATGCGTTCTGCCAAAAAGTGTATGTCCCGGTGAAGCAGCGGTAGGCGAGCTCTCTGTTGAACCCATTTTCAGATTTCGGACACATTCACTCTCACTGAACTACCAACTTCGTGAAAAAAAAAAAGGCACCCAGTATTTCCCTTAAAATATTTAAAACTGATGACATCACAGTTTGCAGGCACTGCTGGTATATTTCTCTTCATTACCACACACCCTTTATTCATGAGCACTCCGCTCCCCTGACATCGAAACACCTGATGTGCAGAAAACATGAAAGTAGTCTGACAATATCCAAGTGGCAGGAAGGGGGCGGGGCGGGGGCGGGGGGGGTAGTTCCGACGGCTGTCATTAGCAACTGTATGGCACTGCCCGTGACGGAGGCGAACGACTGGGCTGATGGTGGTAACAATGACTTGTGGTAACGTTTGCTCTACGTATCGCCTTGAACAGCGTGGTAAATATCACCGCAATCGATAAGTAAGGTTAACGGCCTATTTACACTAGCTCTCATTGCACAGCTGTAAACACTCCGTTGCTGATTGGAGAAAGGTAGCATTTAGAAGTAAATTCGCTCGCAAACAGAAGTGAGGATCAGCCATATTTACTGCTGTAATATATCCCCAGTCGTATCTTCAGGATGACCACAACGAACCAACCACTGGGGGCGTTCAGCAAGTAAGATTACTTAAATCATAATAATTAAAGGTGATGTCATTACTACGCCACATGCAACCCGTTTATTCAACCGACGTGTATAATATTTCGACATAATCGCCGGCAACACCGATGCATCTGTTCCATCTGGACACGTGTTTAAAATAATGCCACCTCTTTACAGCACTGGAGATAGAATTAAGCAGTTGTGGTAACCCATCCACAGTGCAAACAGCTGATTTGCTTAGATGATGCGCGTCAGCTGGTACTCTCGGTTGCATTAATTACACTTCTAATGAAATGTCTGAGGTTGGAGAAGTGGAATATATGAGAAATTCGAAATAACAGTTGTGGAAGTAGTTGAGTGGGAAAATCAGCAACGAAAAGCATTAGAATATAACAAAATCGTTTCTCGACATCACTTATTTTAAGGTACGTGACGTGTACTGGAGAACATTATGAACAGTGGAAGTGCCAAATGTATAGGCAGGGCTTCTTTTGTGGGCTGAAGAGGAGGAGTCTATTGGGCAGTGCCGTAAGTAATGAGGGTCGCGTAGAAGCCGTTTCAGAAGTTGTGAAGAAAACGTCGACATCTCTCGGGGTAAGTCCTGTAATGAAGAAAAAAAATGACGTAACTTTAGCATGCAAAGGGAAGAGCGAAAATATATATATATATATATATATATATATATATATATAGAAAATTTTCAAATGAAAATTTTTTAATTTGCACTAAGCCTCTAGCGAAGACCAGAGATAGAAAAATTAAAATTCTGTACTTCATATAACTCGGTATGTTAGAAAAATCCAGAAAAGAATTTTATGGTATGACACACACGGCCCGAGCCTGATAAAGATTTCGCGAAGACAGGCTTCACATTAGCCACACTATATCGGAGATGACAGAAAGTTCCTTTGGCAACAAACGAATTTCCAGAATTCGACTGACAGGAGTACACCGCCCCGGGAGAAGGGATGGAACTGACTGACACACAACGGAACGAGTCAAAACGTGGAAGTAAAATCAGCAATGTGCGGTCTGACAGAGCGACATGGAAGTTTCGAAGACAAATAATGTGACAGTAATGCAGGCATATCTAAATTTACACAGCTGAGACCTTCGCACTGTGTTTGATCAGGGTCTACTGGTACACAAATCATCCGCGTCTGATCCACCAGAACATGAAATTCAACACTGAAGGAGGGAGAGAATTACTGCCGATAAACACGTACAGTACCATGACCAGGTGCAAATCTGAACAACGGGAGTGTTAAACAGGTGTGAAGAGCGTTCTGGGGCGAGGTGCCTTTGAGGGGACGAGAGAAGAAATAGAGAAGAAATGGCGTTCACTGGATAAAACCCGATTTAAAAGTGCAAGGCTAGGTTTGTAAAGTTTAACGAAAAAAAGTATCTGCACTATGAAACATTTACTACAGCCACAGGTAACAACGCCAAAGGAATGTTACAACCAAAGAAGTATCTGTTACGCGTTGACTTTCCAGAGAACTATTACTCGCCCGTGACGTCAACGACTTGCACTTGAACGATAACGACGCCACAGCACATAGCAATTCCTCATACACTGTAGAGCCTAAAAATAAGACGAACTGCAAATCGTTCGTTGCAGCATCGGATTGCCTTCACCGGCACACAGTTGCGGTGTGCCACTTCCAAGAGCAACCAACTGCACGCATGTCTTCGACAGTGTCAAGAAGTGCCATATCTTGTATGTAAAAATGAGTTTGGTTCGATGGTTGGTGGCTTGGATTTCCCACGAGAGTGCGAGGGGCCTGTTACTGACGGGCGGGCGTCGACGGTTCTGTCGTCACCAGTGCACTACGCATCAAGTAATGCAGTAAATGTACGTAGCTTAATACTGTATTTTAATTGTTATGATTAATATTCTGTCATATAAGTAACAACGGCGCATTCGGAAAACGTGTTTATCAACTAGTAGCCATACACAGGGTGATTCGGAAAGAAAGGTCAAAATTTTTGGAGAAAACAGTGTCGGTCATTGTGAGAAAAAAAAAATTAACATGAACAAGTGTCTTAGTTCTGAATGGTTACTGAGATAGAGCCGTTTGAATATACAGATCTAACTACGTTAGATTTATGTTTGTGAGGTTGTACAGTTCGAAGAGGAAAGTTTACAAAAGAAAGGTGGATACACAAGACCAAATGCTCGCTCGCTCTTTAGATGCTGCTGCCAACACGAAGAAACGCGAAGATCAACTCAGACGAGCAACACGCCGTCTTCGCACACAAGTTGCAAAGTGAAATTAAGTTCACGGCGGGATTTTGGAGCATTTATTGTGAACTGTAGTAAATCTGTCATAACTATGTTCCAGACTTGTCATTTCAACACTGAATTAAAATAAAATCAACAATAAGTAATTTATCTTGCTTTATTACCATTGACAATACCGTTGTATTTGTATATTCAAACAGCTCTTTCTCGGTAACCAATCAGAATTAGGCACGTACTCACATGGACTGTGTTCCTCACAATGTCCGACACTATCACATCCCAAACTACGGACCTTTCCACCAGCATCACTCTGTATATACCAGCATACACACTCTACGACGTCCACACAAAACTGTAGCACAGTTTTGTGTGGAAGAAATGTGAATGGTACATTTGGCCTTCAAGTGAAATAGATTCTACGGTGAATAGGCGACCAGAATCACACTCGCACCTTAAAATACTATTGTCCTATTTTCATCAACACGTTACACCGTCCGTTTGTAAGGTAACAAACCGTGCTGACGAACAGACGGTTATGAACCACTTCCATGTTCAGAGTGCAAGGAACGCATAAAAAGTACAAGGAATTCCATGCAGAACGAGAAAAGTTGGTCTAAAAATACGTGTGACGTCACGTAGGAAAAGGAGCCAAACAGCGACGGGAAAAAAGACGAGCAGACAGACGAAAGCTAAGATTCCCAACGAACAGAAGTTAACGTTACTTTAAGAACTCGATTTCGGAACGCTACATGAGTCAAACGCCCACAACACTGCTGTATCACATATGTTCAGGCTAATAAGTGTATTCATGTATTTGGGAATAGTACATTGTAAGCAATCCGATACAGATTCCTCTGATGCCGGAAGCAGTCACATCAGTAGCGACTTCAAGCACAAAGCAAATGATGGCTCCGGATGGTTCATGATCGTGCAACAACAGGCTTGTTTGAACGGCTGCTGTACTGCGATGTGGAAAGAAACTGGGGAAATTATTACATTTCCTAGACAGTTTCTTTTCGAAAACAGAGAGAACGGATTACCTAAAGGACACTGCAGGATACTGGATATTGAAAGAGGAAGCACTAGATCGTTCTCTGTGGAGAACTGGTTTTGGAAGAGGCGATGGACCTGTTGTAAGACTGACTACGGAATGACAGCACGTTTAAAATGGGTACATCTTTCATGGGGTAAAACGGCCGGAGCGTGGCCTTGACCACCCGCCCTCATCTAACACCAAGGTCAAGCACGGATAGAGCTGAACTTCTACTCTTTCCTATGCGCCTTCGATGGCAAGTTACGGGACGACCTTTACCATTACCTTATATTACATACAGCGCCGTTTTGTATAAGGTGTTCTTTTCGAAGCAAAAAAAAAAACCTATGCGAAGTCCTCGTCTGTCCGTCCAACTCTATAACCAAGTATCAGAGGCTTAATCACGCGCCGCATTTTCACGAAATTCATTGCGCAAGTTCTTTACAAAAAGCTACCGATCAAAGGTGAGTTTCGTGAAAATCGGTTCAGCCGAAGTCACCCTTAACTTACAGACGTTTAAGTTACTAAACTTCGATCTGCGTTGTGTTTATGGCTCACATCACTTACTTACTTACTCCATGGTGCAGAGTCATTCTTGAGAAGCTAACTGGTTTGCAGCTAGTCAAGAAATTCCCCTCATTTCAAGGAACCCGAAGGTTCATTACCGCACTCATAAGCGTCCGCCACTTGTCTCCAACCTGGGCCAGCCCAATCCAGTCCATATACCCACATCCCACATCATGGAGATCCATCTTAATATTATCCACCCATCTACGCCTAGGTCTTCCCAGTGGTCTCTTTCCCTCCGGTTTCCCCACCAAGACCCTATACACCCCTCTCCTCACCCATACGCGCCACATACCCAGCCCATCTCATTATTCTCTATTTTATCACCCGCACAATATTGGGCGAGGAGTACAGATCATTTAGCTCCTCGTTATGCAATCTCCTCCACTCCCCCGTTAGCTCGTCCCTCTTAGGTCCAAATATTCTCCTCAACACCATGTTCTCAAACACCCTCAGCTTCCTTTCCTCCCGCAATGTCAGCGACCAATTTTCACACCCATATAAAACAACAGGCAAAATTATAGTTCTATATTCTTGGTCTTTAAATTTTTGGATAACAAAAGATTCTGCACCGAATGAAAGCAAGCATTTCCTGACCACAATCTGCTCTTAATTCCTTCCAGAATAGAATTTTGATTTATTAAAGTTGTTCCCAAATTTTTAAACTCCTCCACCCTCTCGAAGGTACTATTATCAATCCTCACGCTGTGAATTCGTCCTGCATTCTGATCTCGAGACATGACCATGTACTTAGTTTTATCAGCATTTACTTCCAGTCCAATCTCCCCAGTAGCAGCTACTATAGCTTCTGCATTTTCCTTTAGAGTATGTATGCTTCCTCCCAGTATAGTAACATCATCGGCATAAGACAGACGCTGATGTGTACCATTTAGTTTCAAGCCATCCTGGTTTACCTGAACCCTCCTAATGGCGTACTCTAATGCAAAGTTAAAAAGCATTGGTGATAGAGCGTCTCCTTGTTTCAAACCATTCCTAATGAGGAACCTGTCAGACACATTCTTGCCTACCCGGACTCTGCTGTGTGTTTCAGTAAGACTCGTCTTTATTAACCTTACAAGTTTCCTAGGGACACGAAACTCAATGAGAATCTTATATAAGACCTCCCTCCTAACTGAATCATGAGCTTTCTTGAAGTCTATAAAGAGCTGATGAACTTCTTCATTGTATTCCCATTTTTTCTCAAGTATTTGGCGAATGCAGAATATATGATCAATAGTCGACATGTTGCGTGGCCCGCATTACAATGAATATATTACTGGCCTCACCTGACTTGCAAGTTACACGTTTGGACACTGGGAACCCCCAGACTTACACTTCCGCCATAATCTCAACTGGTTACAGAACCTGTACTTGACAGACGTGCTGCCAGTCCGCGTGATAGGAACCCATACTAAGAGCTGAACATCGCTACGGTCTGGAACGAATTCATTTCGAGTCGAGGGCAGTCTTTTGCTTACATTCAATCCTCAGTAAATTTACACTCTTTTCATCCTGCCTCCTGTGTTCGCACTGTTCGGCGTTCTTTACGAAGCAAAAAAGAAGCCTTAAGTGGGGAACACCACGCCAGCCGCTCCGTCTGTAACCAAGTATCAACTAAATCGTTCGCCGGATTTTCATGAAACTCGGCATAGAAGTCCTTGACAAAACGTTGTCCAGCGAACACGAGTTTAATAAAAATCGGCCCAAGAACAGTCGTACTTTACTTAAGGGCGGAGAAGAATTTAGAGACGTTCACCCGTCCTTCTTGACTGGTATTGGTCAAATTCGGTACGGTGAAAGCCAGTATATTTTCCCCGTTTGCTGTACTTTTCTTCCAGTTTGGATAAAACCCGAAACAGGATATCACACACACATTTTTACTGAATGTTACTGAGTTTCGCGAAAAAGGGGCGTAAATAAGTTTGTATCCGACCTTTCCACATTTATTTACGAATTCAGGAAGCCATTAAGTGATGTGCACATAATTGTTCAGAATTTTTTAATTTCGTTGAAATATAAACTGGGAAAGCTACATTATTCTTCTATGAAAAAATTACAATTACGCGTTTGCAGTAAAACCGTACATTTTGAAAGTAAAAAAAAAACGCCTTGGTGACGTCTGTGTACTACTTCATGGAGTGCACCATTTACTGTTCTGTTCATACTTTCACACCTCCATGTGATTTGTACCACATCGTATCACCGCATACATTCTAAACATTCAACACACCGATCCCATACTGTGGAGAGTTAATTCTGTCATGGATCCACTCTACGTTACACACCTTGAGGGACACCACTCAATCAGAATTTCACTGAATACGTTAAAAGGTCTGGAATGACACCTCAAAGTAACACGTAGTGTAAATCCCTAACAGAGAACTTTTCACCGGCAAGGTCGAGGCTCCATTATCGACCGATACACAGGTACCCATCAGCTGCTTCATGCTGACAAAGGCTGTCGGCACTCATTGCCATCTGGCGTGAACGTCCCTAAATATGTCTTGATGTATGGAGAAATAATGCCAGAACTTCAACGCTTTGGCTTTTATAGTCCTACGTGTTCTTATTCGCTCCACTTTCATTTTTGCCCATAATTAAATTATATCGTTATCACTATATTTAAAGAGACGGATTGTAACACTAAAACCGAATAGGCCACGAGGCCCAAGTCCTTGAAAGCGTTATTATTATTATTATTATTATTATTATTATTACGTTGGCGGCGGCAGCAGCAGCTGTAGTAGTGGTTCCGAATACCCTCCCCTCCCCGCAAACAACGTATCTGCCAAGATAACCAACAAATTACAAACTCTCTTCCAGCGTAACATATCGTCTTGATCTTTCGGTGAGACGTAATCAAAACTGTGCTAAGATACGTACTGCAGAGCGCTGGAGTGTGAAGTGTGCACGTGCCATCTGCATACTGACCGTCAAACAAAAATCTAATCATCACAGACTACACGATTTCGTTTAGCCCCTTATAGGAGTCTTGTGGGTATTTCTCAACACCGCCACATTACAAACGACTTCAAAGGACCAACGAGGTTCCCAGCCAATGAACAAAAGGCGAGATTCTCGGGGTATAATGATGGATGGGAGAAGAAACTGACAACTCACCTCCGTTTAGCGCCGAGTTTCTGCCTGCTTGCCGTCTTTCTTCCACGCTCTTTAAACGCCAAAACCGAGAGCGTACTGGGTACGGCGAAAGCAAGGCAATGTTAAAAAAAATCAGGGATGTAAAATTAGAAGGAAAATTAACACTTAGTTAATAATCACGGCTAATGAGACGCGAAAATATCTGAACAGTACAAACTGCTTCAAGCAATTAACACACAAACCCAAGGACTCCGCACTACACTAACATATTTTGTCTTCCATTTCCCGTCGGCGAACAGCGAAGCGAGTTATTTTCGTTCTCTCACATAAATAGGCCTAGGCGCACGAAGCCCTCTCGCTCGTACTACTGACCGACCTGAGCTACTGACAATGATCGTCTACCTGCTGACACAGTCTTGTGCTGTGCTCACTACCTAGCATCACCAACGCTCATGCGGCTTCAGAACACACTAACGTTTAACACATACAGGTGGGGTTAACTTGTCTCACCCAGTGAACGTGACGAATAGTGCTTATCAATACAGGTTTCAAGGGAGCCACTGTCCTTTGTAATGACCAATTTAAATGCCTAATATTTAATGCTACTGCATCGCCTACATATCTGCACCAACAGGGCCATCAAAGCACATGGAGAAGTGACAATAAATACAAAAACTTCATCAGCATAGAGATTAGAAAGTGGGTTATACAAAACACACAGGAATGCCAACCAATATACAGCAATGTTCCATTATGGACGTTTCCTATTCTTGAATAGTTTATAACTGGCATATTGAACAATGCCCTGTAAAGTGTATTGGTCACACATCTAACGAGAAGTTCATTTTGAATGACAAGCTGTAAAAGAAAGTTTTTAACCTGAATTATATTTAAAGACCCAGTCCATACCGCGCTGAACACATTCTGTCTCGGCTATAAAAACCAGTCAGTTAATTGTATAGAGCAATAATTTCTGTTTGTTCTTAGATCCTTACAAAACACGTATAAACATGTATAGGCAGAATGTAGGTTTGTTGACTGTTGAACCTTGTGGTACACCTAACAACAAGGTTCGCTTCACACACACAATTACACATATCACTTTTACTTGCACTTCATTACACATTCACCAAAATGACATGCGTTTCAAACATGAAAATGCTGATCATAAATCAGAATGGCAATTCAAGACATCTGTATGGTAAAACAAGAAACAGCTAATGAATATGTAGATATATTAACTTAACTTGTTACTAATTAAGTTCCTTGTATTGTCTCAAAAGCATGATGCAATGACAACAGTGAATCCAAATTTACTCAGAACTATGGGTGCTGAAAAGGGGCTGGTTCCTTATGTCATATGATAGATCATGGCATTAGATGAAGAATAATGTACAGGCAAAAAATTAAATGTAATACTCTGCTGCATAATACAGTCTGTTTTGCAAACTACATACATTCACATGTGCGCACATGCATGCACGCACACATACACATAAAAGAAGAGTACATATGTTTTGTTTCATGACAATAAAAATAAAAACTTATGTATTAGGGTCTCAAAGCTATTAAATCATTACACCCATCACTTTTAGCAATAAACTTTCATTGTTTTTGACAAAACGCAAGCTTACAATATGAAATGCACAGCCTATGTGTGAAGCTTTTACCCTAATAACAATCACTGCAGAATAGCATAAGGAGTAAGCAATTACACCCAACTTTTGCAAAACATTAATATAGAAAGTGGAGAAAAATGAAAGGCAGGCTTCATACAAATCGAGATCAGAGGTTTGTGGGTAAAGAAAAATTTTATTGAAGCTGAAATAATGGCTACAAAATTTTCAGGCATAAGACATCCACCACCTTTCAAAACACTACCACATACAACACTTCACTCATTGGATCAATTATTCTCTTGGCATAACTCAACTGTACATGCATTCTTCACCAGCACTAAGTTTCTTTGTCAGTGGACACAAGAATATGTTGATCTACACCCCCCCCCCCAAAAAAAACATCTTCCACATTCCATGCCTTCCTCTTCAGAGAAAGGAGGTGCTTTTAGGGCTATTTCCCACAAAATCTTTGCTTCCACTTATGCAGAACGGAACAGTCTGATTCCCTATGGAAGCTCAGGCTGGTCATGTATTCAGTTTGGCCTTTGATACTTAAAAACGAGTTAGGTGTGCTTTCTTCAAGGTGTTTCTTACATAGAGAAGACGTGACCAACAATGCTTGATCTCCCTTGCTCCGTGTACTTGAGCCAACAGACAAAGTATTGCAAGGTGTGCATCGAATAGTGAGACATTTTTATGCTATCACCAGTGGGTCTAGCAAGTCATTCCTAGCAATATGACTATCAACAGCCCATAGTGTTGATGTTCCAATTCTCGGCAATATGGTAAACAAAAGCCAGCAGAGTAGATATTCAGATTCTTGATAATACAACTATCAAAATCCAGCAGAATTGATGTTCTGATTCTTGGCACTATGCATCTCAACAGCCGGTAGAGATTATGTTCCCGTTCTTGGCAATATGACTATCAACAGCCAGTAGAGTCAATGTTCAGATTCTTGGCAATGTGATTATCAAAAGCCAGCAGAATTGATGTTCTGATTCTTGACAATATATGAACAGTCAGAAGAGTTGATGTTTCACATCCAGTGTCTTCAGAAACATGTTGATGACTAAACTTACGGTCAAAATAGATACTAACATTATATGGACAGACTTGCCATTTTGTAATAGCATTCACAGTATTTCCCAGTGCTGCACCAATCATGTAAGCTTGGCTCATCAACTGGCCAATCTGGCAAACAGCTATAGTTCTCAACAGACTGTTTTCAAGCCACCATCAAATTAAGAACAGTAATAACAATTCAAGAGGGCCAAAAAACCTGATGCCCGCAGGATGAATCTTGTGGGCGAAGTAAGGGAGAAGATGAATGACAGATATGCCAAGTTTCCTTTCCAAACTTCCAAATACAAACACTTCATACCAGAAAAATGACGGGCCAGTACTAATATAAGTGGCAGATAAAATGACTGGCTTCAAAATGTCAATTATGTGAATCGCTGTCCAAAAATGGTGACTAGAATTGACTGCAAAAAGCACAAAGCTGCCTGTTGCCATTCCAGAGGATATCCCATGATTCAGTACTTTTTGTACTACTACTACTACTACTACTACTACTAATAATAATAATAATAATAATGCCACTGCCACCAGCCACCACCACCACCACCACCACCACCACCACCACTGCTAGTTACAGCTATTTGGAACAAATCTGGGCAACATCATCACATTGTGCTAGTTAATCAATAGCATACCAATCCACACACACATAACACCCAAACACTATACGTTCTTTCATTATTATTTCTCTACAACGTGTTTCGGTTGTAAACTGGCTGAGCATATGGTGAATAACAAGATATACCCTTCAGCATGTAAGTTTTTATCTTTACCAAGCACTACAGACAGATCAAGTTCATAAATATCTGCATTTAACAGTCAAAAAATTCGTAAATAAAGTAAATTCACCCTAGAACAGGCCACGAAGGCCAGATGGGAGTAGCTCTACTACAAGGTGATTCAAATATGACCGGGACTGATGTCGCCAGATTTACACACAAATCATCCCGGTCATATTTGAACGACCTTGTATTTCCTTAACCTCTGACCACACTAGACCGGCCAGGAAAAAAAAAAACAGCAAGTATATTTGGGAATTGGGATCTGATGATCATGCTGCATCCACCAATACATGTCACCCATTTGGTAACTCTTGCTCAGTTTGCTCAGATTAGTTGTGTGAAAGTACAGGGTCCGCCAGCGAATCGGGTGATTTGGCAACGGCGTTTTTCTATTTTTAGCATGAGCGGGGAAGGGGAATGATGCTGCCAGGTGGCGTGGCCGTGAATAGCGTTCAGTTTGAAATGGAGTCACAGACTGGTGCACAGCGTGCTTTTGTTGTAAAATCATTTTATAAGAACAACGATAGCTACATTGCCGCCCAACATGAATTTCGCAAGAAATTCGGGATTCATCGAAACAGTAAAGTGCCGTCAGCTCATGCCATAAAGACGTGGGTAAACAACTTTGAAGAGACCAGCTCAACTGTTATGAAGAAAGGTGGTAGTGTTAAAACAGTTCGCACTCCACAGAACGTCGACGCTGTGAGAGCATCATTTGAACAAAGTCCTCGCCGGTCGGCTGTGCATCATTCCAAGAAACTGGGACTGTCAGAAAGCAGCGTCAGGCATATTTTACACTTGGATTTGCACTGCGGTACAGGAAGAGATTTCAAGAATCCCGGTCGACGTGTTACGTAGGGCCATGAGTAGTGTTCACGATCGGCTTGCTGAGTGTGAGCAGCGTAATGGAGGGCATCTTGAGTTGTAACGAGTGGAATGAT
>Ga0123355_10007355_pt1 | contig 16492 bp, 14 predicted proteins | sample TergutEmb28metaG_3_FD_89872 | JGI IMG/M metagenome (GOLD analysis project Ga0123355, IMG submission 89872) | Embiratermes neotenicus P1 segment gut microbial communities from Petit-Saut dam, French Guiana - Emb289 P1 | ecosystem: Host-associated > Arthropoda: Insects > Digestive system > Gut ...
CGCATATGAATCAGTAAGAAATTGATGCCCCCTCAAGGGTTCTTGAGGGCCTTTAGCTCAGTTGGTTAGAGCATCCGGCTCATAACCGGACGGTCCGCGGTTCGAGTCCGTGAAGGCCCACCAGAAGTGCTGCAAAACATAGTGTTTGCAGCGCTTTATACTTTTTGTGAGCGTGATGTATGGACACTACAATTATCCATGTGGATATGGATGCATTTTATGCGGCGGTAGAAGTAAGGGATAACCCTGAGCTTTTCGGCAAGCCGCTCATCATCGGTGCGTTGCCCCATGAAAGAGGTGTGGTGGCGACATGCAGCTATGAAGCGCGAAAATTCGGCGTGCATTCGGCGATGAGTATAAAAGAAGCCTATAAAAGATGTCCGCATGGAATATACATGCACCCGAATGGGCGGAAATATAAAACTGCCTCGGAACAAGTACACAAAATATGGCTCACCTACACAGATTTAATCGAATTTATCTCACTGGATGAAGGATTTCTGGATGTTACCGGATCAGCAGCGCATTTTGGTGGGGCAAGAAAAATCGGCATGGAAATAAAGTCGCGCACATTAGCTGAAATAGGCCTAACCTGCTCTGTAGGTATAGGCTATTCAAAAACATCAGCCAAGTTAGCCAGTAAAGAAAAAAAGCCTGACGGGTTCTATGAAATCGCAACGGCCAATGAATTCAAAGCACTGATACGAGATCGTGGCGTTCGAATTATCTACGGCGTAGGACTCAAGACGGCTGAAACCCTGCATCAAGCGAAGATAACTACAGTGCGTGACATACTGGAAAACCGGCAAATTGTAGTTGCAATACTCGGAAATCACGGAAAGCAAATTATAGATCTGGCAGAAGGCATTGACAACCGAAAAGTACAGCCATATTATGAATCAGAAGCAAAATCCATCAGCAGAGAGCACACCTTTCAAAAAGATATAACGGATATTGAATATCTAAAAGATGCATTGCGGCTGCTTGCAAAAGAGCTGAGCTTGAAACTTCGGGTTGAAAACATTTATGCCCGAACAGTCACATTGAAAGTCAAATATGCCAACATGAAGCAAATAACGCGTGCGAAAAGCGGCGACGCAACCAATCAGACGAGAGACATTTACGATATTACAGCATCTCTGTTAGACAAAGTGGAAAAAAGACCCATACGCTTGATAGGTATCGGCCTTAGCGGATTTGAAGAATCAGAGTTTCGGCAGATGACACTGGATGATCTGACCGATAAACGAGACGGTAAACGAAAAGAATCGCTTGACCGCACCCTTTTAGAACTCCAGACAAAATACGGCGAACAAATCATAAAAACCGGAAACGAAATGATCGCTGAAAAACGCTTTAACGTTGACACAATACCGGAAAAAGATGCATAAAGATCGTCTCGAAAATTTCAGACAAGTGGCATCTATACATCAATCAAAATGAAAACGCCTGAATCCCTTAGAGATAGAGGCGTTTTTTAAAGGTGTTTACAAGATCCGCTTTACGGTTTATAATTACACTACCCTAAGTCTGAAGAATAGCCCTTAGGGGTAACATTTTCTTTGAGCAAAACATCATGCGCCCCACCCTCGACAATAGAAGTTGCTGAGACAAGTGTAAGTTTTGCTTTTTCTTGTAGTTCCCGTATGGTTAATGCACCGCAATTACACATGGTAGACTTGACCTTTCCAAGAGTTATGTTCAAATTGTCCTTCATGCTTCCGGCATATGGAACATAAGAGTCAACCCCCTCTTCGAATGACAACCCCTCTGAACCACCATGGTCGTAACGTTGCCAATTGCGTGCGCGAGCGGAACCCTCTCCCCAATACTCTTTCATGTAACTGCCGCCGATGCTCACACGATTGTTTGGACTCTCATCGAAACGTGCAAAATAGCGACCCAGCATAAGAAAATCCGCACCCATGGCGAGTGCCAGTGTAAAATGATAATCATGCACAATACCGCCGTCAGAGCAAATAGGGATATAAACGCCTGTCTGCTCAAAATACTCATTACGTGCAGCGTTGACATCAATGACAGCAGTGGCCTGTCCGCGACCGATACCCTTTTGCTCACGTGTGATGCAGATCGAACCGCCGCCGATTCCGACCTTAACAAAATCAGCACCACAATCAGCTAAGAACCTGAACCCTTCGCCATCAACCACATTGCCTGCGCCTATTTTAACGCGATCACCATATTTTTCACGAACCCACAAGATGGTCTGTCGCTGCCATTCGGAGTAGCCTTCGGAGGAATCAATACATAAAATATCTGCACCGGCATCAATGAGTGCAGGAATCCGTTCTTGATAGTCACGTGTGTTGATGCCGGCTCCGACTACATATTTTTTATCCTGATCCAAAAGTTCGGTGGGATTGGCTTTGTGTGAATCATAGTCCTTGCGAAAAACCATGTGGATCAGACGCCCTTCATGATCCATCACCGGAAGACAGTTGAGCTTGTGATCCCAGATTATATCATTGGCCTCTTTAAGCGTTGTGCCGGGTGGTGCAGTGATCAGCTTTTCCACAGGTGTCATAAATGAGCTGACCGGCTCGGTACCATCCATACGGCTGACTCTGTAGTCACGGCTGGTTACAAGCCCCACGAGTCTGCCATTTGCAGTTCCGTCAGAAGTGACTGCAACTGTCGAGTGCCCAGTTCTTCGCTTGAGGGCTTGAATATCAACCAAAGTAGCATCCGGACGTATGTTAGAATCGCTGGTGACAAACCCCGCTTTATACGACTTGGCCTTATACACCATAGCCGCTTGACTTTCGATGCTTTGAGAACAATAAATGAACGATACGCCGCCTTCCCTCGCAAGCGAGACAGCCATCTGATCATCAGATACGGCTTGCATAATGGCTGAAGCCAGCGGTACGTGCATGGACATTGGAGGTTCTTCTCCGCGCGTGTACTTAACGAGTGGTGTTTTCAAACTTACCTTATTTGTTGTACAATCAGTTCCGGAGTAACCGGGGACGATAAGGTATTCGCTAAATGTACGCGACGGAGTTTCAAAAAAATACGCCATAAAAAGTCTCTCCTTTCGTAAACCTCATAAAATTTTAAAATTCAATAGATATATTTCATAAAATTATAGAGCGGTGCACAGTTCAGTGTCAAGGGTTATTTTTCGGAAATGAAAATAGTTTGCGTGAGGTCAAAAGGGTTATATTCAAAAGAAAACCTATAATGATTGTTTAAAAATTTCTTTAATTTTATTCACGTTGTAGACACAAAGAAAATGTACTATACAATAAGAGCATATATACAAGCCAACAACTACTCAAAATAAATTCAAGGAGCAAACCAATGCATCAAGAGTTTGAAAATAATAATTTTGAAGAAAATGGATATATACCACCGCCGTGGTCGTCGGAAAATGAGCACCCCGAGCGTGTTGTTTCGGATCATGTTCAGGATGTGCCATATGTTCCGGTGCATTCTGATGATGAAATTGTGTCTCATATTCCGGAATCAGAGCCGGAACTACCTGTGCAGACCACACCATATAGTACAATTTTGCAAAGCCGGTCGGTGGAAGTATCACAACCGGTACAACCTTTACAACAACAACAACAACAACAGCCTGAGCTTGTGCAATCGGACAGGTATGCTGCATCAGGAATGCCGGAATGGAGTTTCAGAAAGCGCACAGAGCCATATTCGCCGGAGTCAACCGGAGCGGGGTGGCGTGAGCCGCCTTATCGGGAAGCAAATTATAGAACGACCAGCGACAATATAGCCAATATGTATTCACCCGGCATTAATGGCAGCAGATATCATCAAAGCAATAGTCCATACAACCGCCGGGGTGAAAATAGCGCATCGGATTCCGCTTTGCCAGCGAAAACAGGCAAGGTCGGGCGCTTTTTCAGAGCGATGTGCCTCGTTGTTGTGTGCGCATTGGTAAGTGCAGCGGCGACCTATGCAGTCATGGAGTATCGCACCAGAGCAGGTTATCATACCGTAGTAAATCAGGTTGTGCTTGGTGGAGGACTTGCTGCGTCAAATGAAACAAGACCAACGCCGAGTGCGCCCATTGAAACCACAATGGCTCCGGAATACATATATGATATGGCACTCACTCAAGTTGTTGGGATTGAAGTAGAGATTCCCACAATTGGATTTTTCGGTACAAGTGGAACGAGTACAGCAGCAGGTTCCGGATTTATAATATCTACCGATGGATACATTCTTACCAACCACCATGTCATTGAGCCTGCTTTAGCTCATGGGCTACCGATCAGTGTGATTAAACATGATGGTTCGGAATATCTGGCTGAGGTCATAGGATATGAAGAGGCAAACGATGTTGCGCTCATCAAGATCGAAGCGACAGGACTCAACCCGGTAATACTTGGCAATAGCGACAATACGCGTGTAGGTCACACGATCTTTGCAGTAGGAAATCCTTTTGGAAATCTGGTATATACCATGACTGAGGGTATCGTGTCTGCGTTAGACAGGGAAGTTACTGTTGAAGGGACGATAATCAATACATTTCAGTTTTCCGCTGCTGTAAATAGCGGAAACTCCGGAGGTCCGATATATAATGCAAATGGCGAAGTCATAGGGATTGTAACCGCGAAAATGGTGCGAGCCGGTGTTGAGGGCATAGGATTTGCAGTGCCGATAAACGATGCAATAGAGATTGCATCAGGGCTTATAGAGTATGGATATATTGTGGGCAGACCGTTATTGGGCATTACAGGACAGACGGTTACACGTGCGCTTGCCGATTATTATGATTTGGTTGTCGGCGTGTTTGTCAGAGATATAAATCCGGGTTCGGCAGCCGAAAGAGCCGGATTGAGAATCGGAGATGTGATCGTCGGCTTAGGTGATTCTGCGATTTCGGGAATGGATACGCTCAGATTAGCTATGAGACCATACAGAGCCGGAGATACAGCGCAGTTGCGCGTTTGGAGAGATGGCTTGACAATAGAAATGACCATTGCCTTTGATGAAGACTTTGCAGCCGGTCAACCGGGACGCTCAAGAAGTGTCATTATCGATCCGGAATTGCCGGAGTAATGTGAGGTTTAAGTTTATAATTGTAATATCAAGCAAGAGGGCGTGTACCAAAATTTTTCGTTTTGATACACGCCCCACATCTAACAAGGTTTATAACATCTAAACTTTTTCCCAAATAGTAGCAACACCCATGCCGCCGCCGATGCATAATGTGGCTAGCCCATATTTTGCATCGCGTTTTTGCATTTCATGCACCAAAGTGACAATAACACGAGCGCCCGAGGCACCTATAGGATGTCCCAGAGCAATGGCACCACCGTTGACGTTGACTTTATCTACATCAAGAGCGAGGTCACGTGCGACTGCGACTGCTTGAGCTGCAAAGGCTTCGTTTGCTTCAATAAGATCCATATCTGCGACAGTCAACCCAGCTCTTTCCAGTGCCTGCTTTGAAGCCGGTACGGGTCCAATGCCCATGATCTCCGGTGCGACGCCGCCCTGACCCCAAGAAACGAGTTTGGCCATGGGTTTTAGCCCCAATTTGGCAACCGCTTCGCCCGATGCAATAATAATAGCGGCTGCACCGTCATTAATGCCGGATGAATTGCCTGCGGTTACACGCCCACCATCAGGCTTAAATGCCGGTCTGAGCTTACCCAGCGCTTCAGCGGTTGTTGCACGTGGGAATTCGTCTACCTTAAAATCAATCGTATCTTTTTTTACTCTGACCGGTACAGGCACTATTTCAGCTTCAAACTTGCCTGACGCTATTGCTGCTGCGGCCTTAGCCTGTGAAGCGGCCGAAAACTCATCGATATCTTCCCTTGTCAGTGACCAGTTATCACAGATGTTCTCAGCGGTGATGCCCATGTGATAATTGTTAAACACATCAGTAAGGCCATCACCAACCATAGTGTCATACATGGTGGTATTGCCCATGCGTGCGCCATAACGTGCGGCAGGCATCGTGTATGGAGCTTGTGACATGTTTTCTGTTCCGCCTGCAAGCACGATTTCGGCATCGCCGGAGATAATGGTACGGGCTGCTTCTATGACGGTCTTCATACCCGAACCACAGACTAAATTGAGCGTGGTAGCGGTGGTTTCAACGGGAATACCTGCGCCGATGGATACCTGTCGTGCGACATTTTGACCGAGCCCTGCGGTCAGGACGCAACCGAACAAGACTTCATCTACATCGGAAGGCTTGATACCGGCACGCTCAATCGCCTCTTTTGCGACAATCTCACCAAGTTTTGCCGCAGAAGTGTCTTTTAATGTTCCACCGAAACTGCCAATAGCTGTACGGCAGCAGCTTACTAAATAAATATCTTTCATTAATTTCACATCCTTATCAAAATTATGTATTGGTGGAGTAAATATATATCAAAGCCGTTGCAAAGTCAATATATACAATGAATTGACGCTTTAGTTTCTCCTATGGTATACTGTTTCGAAACTATCGAACAAAGAGGTAGGTAATAATGCAGGAAAAACTAGTTGCGATAGAAGAAAAGTATAATGTGTTGGAAAAACGTATGCAAGATCCGGAGGTCTATTCAGACCCTGCAACTTATGCAAAACTTGCTCGTGAGCAAAAGGAAATCGCCCCTGTCGTTGAAGCATTTCGTAAGTATGAAAAAGCAAAAAGCGATATGGACGGTGCACGTGAACTCATGAGCGATCCTGAGTTTAAGGAAATGGCTCAAGAGGAGTATGAAGCGGCGCAAGAGAGTATGGAGCAAATGGAAGAAGAGTTGCGCATATTACTTCTGCCCAGAGACCCAAACGACAGTAAGAATGTAATTATAGAAATCCGAGGCGGTGCCGGTGGCGATGAAGCTGCGCTGTTTGCATATAATTTATACCGTATGTACACGATGTATGCCGAGTCCAAACGTTGGAAGTCCGAAATAGCAAATATCAACGAGACAGAAATCGGCGGAATCAAAGAAGTCAGCTTCATTATTGAAGGTGATGGCGCTTATTCACGCTTTAAATTTGAAAGCGGTGTCCATAGGGTGCAAAGAGTGCCGGAGACCGAGGCATCCGGACGCATCCACACGAGTACGGTCACAGTGGCCGTGCTTCCGGAAGTTGAAGAAGTAGACTTTGAAATCAATCCTTCCGATTTGCAAATAGACACGTTTAGAGCTAGCGGTGCAGGCGGTCAGCATGTCAACAAAACCGAATCGGCCATCCGTATAACGCATGTTCCCACCGGAACAGTTGTGGAATGTCAAGATGAGCGCAGCCAGCACAAAAACCGTGACCGGGCGATGAAGATTCTGGTTTCCAGGCTGTATGAAGAGGAATGCCGCAAGCAAAATGAAGAAATTGCAGCTGAGCGTAAGAGCCAGGTTGGCACAGGCGATCGTTCTGAGCGCATAAGGACATATAACTATCCGCAAGGGCGGGTGACTGACCATAGGATTGGTCTTACACTTTACAAACTTGAGCAAATCCTCAATGGTGCGCTTGATGAAGTGATAGATGCGTTGGTCATGGCCGATCAGGCTGAAAAGCTTAAGTCAGAGTCATAAAGTATAGTTATTTCATAAACGGCTACACCAGTGTTTTGTCTTTTCGATAAAGGATACGATTTATGTTCATCTTAGGAATAACAGGACCAACCGGCGCAGGGAAGACGTCAGCGCTCAGGGCTATAGAAGCTCTGGGCGGATTAATTATGGATTGTGATAAGATATACCATGAGCTGCTTGAGGAAAATGATAAACTCAAAGCGGACTTGGAAGATAGATTCAGCGGTGTACTAAAAGACGGCGTTATTGACAGAAAGCGCCTTGGTGCAATAGTGTTCAGCGACCCGCAGGCGCTGAGTGACTTGAATGTGATAACGCACATGTATATAAAAGATGAGATGCAATCTCGTCTGAATCATTGGGAGGCTTCCGGTGGTACAATCGCAGCCATTGATGCGATTGCACTGATAGAAAGCGGCCGTGCGAAGCAATGTGATATTGTCATTGGCATCATCGCCCCTAAAGACACAAGAATAGTGCGTATAATGAAGCGAGATGGGATCAGTAGTGCGCACGCCGAAATGAGAATAAATGCGCAGAAGCCTGACAGCTTTTACATTGATAATTGCGATCACACATTAGAAAACAAATACGACAGTGCCGAAGCTTTTGAGTGCGTATGTAAGCAGTTTTTTGAAGCGCTAATCAAAAATAGCACCAAATAACTTCATTTTTGGCCCCCTTTTGAGGGTGCTGTCAGCGAAGCTGACTGAGGGCACTAAAATAACTTCATTTTTGGCCCCCTTTTGAGGGTGCTGTCAGCGAAGCTGACTGAGGGCACTAAAATAACTTCATTTTTGGCGCCCTCACGAGGGAGCTGTCAGCGAAGCTGACTGAGGGCACTAAAATAACTTCATTTTTGGCTCCCTCACGAGGGAGCTGTCAGCGAAGCTGACTGAGGGAGTATTAACCACATACCTTAAGCAAATAAGCCAACCTTGACATAAAAACAAAAATCTTATAGGAGGAGCTCATGATGAACAACTGTAAAGAAGAACTAAGAAACAAAATCGACCGATGGTTTGAAGCACACCAAGAAGACATGATAAAAGACCTAGGTAAGCTCGTAAAAATCAACAGTGTAAAAACACCTGCCGAAGAAGGTGCACCATATGGCCCAGCATCAAAAGAAGTGCTTACCGTTGCCGGAGATATGCTTAGTGTGCAAGGCTTTAGTGTAAGGAACTTTGAAGACACCATGATAGAAGCCGACTTGGGTCCAACGCCACCGCTGCTCGGCATATTGGCACACCTTGATATCGTGGGTGCCGGTGATGGATGGGATACCGACCCATTTAAAGTGACGCTAAAAGACGGCATCTTGTATGGACGTGGTGTTACAGACAATAAAGGCCCTGCGGTAGCCTCAATGTATGCGCTTTATTGCGCACGTGAATTATGCCCTGAACTCAAGAGCGGGGTCAGGCTCATATTGGGTGCAGCAGAGGAAACCGGTTGTGAGGATATCGCAAGCTATCTCAAAAAGAATACGCCCCCACCGAATGTGTTTTCTCCGGATGCAAACTATCCTGTCGTCAATACTGAAAAAGGCAGATTTGCACCATTTTTCGCTGCAAATTGGGCTGAGGATAAAAGACTACCTCGTATTGTATCAATTACAGGCGGAAAAACAATAAATGTCGTGCCGAACAAGGCCGAAGCCGTTATTGAAGGATTTGGGAAGAAAGATGTTGAATCTTTTTGCCATGAATATTCTAAAAAAACCGGCACTGAAATCACCGCAAAAGTCGATGGGGACAAGCTTATTATAAGCGTGGAAGGAAAGGCAGCACATGCCTCAATGCCGGATACCGGAAACAATGCGCAGACGGCCTTGATTGAAATGTTGGCGGCGATGCCATTTGCGAAGAGCGAGTCATTTGGATATGTCAAAGCGCTCAATCGGCTATTTGGACATGGTGATTATCATGGGCGTGCGTTGGGGATAAGCATGAGCGATGAAATCAGTGGTGCGTTGACTGTCAATTTTGGTATGGTTGACTTTTCTGAGCAGGGCTTTGCCGGGAATTTTGATAGCAGAACACCGGCATGTGCCGATGAGGTTGATATTACAGGCATTGTTACTGCTGCTTTGGAAAAAGAGGGTATCAAGATTACAGAATCATCTATTTCAAAATGCCATCACACACCTGCCGATACGCAGTTTGTAAAAACACTTCTGCGTACATATGAAGACTACACAGGGCTACCTTCTGAGTGCGTCATCATGGGTGGACAGACATATGTACATGACATTCCGGGCGGTGTTGCATTTGGCGTCACGCCTAAAGGTGAAACAAACAATGTGCATGGGCCAAACGAATTTATTAGTTTGGAGCAGCTTGTGCTCAGTGCAAAGATGTTTACGCAAGTAATCATTGATATGTGCGGATAGACTCAATTTCGTCATTCCGGGCTTGTCCCGGAATGACGAATGATCAATGGACAAATGACGAAATCAGTGAAAATCCAGCTATTTACAAATAGTCCACAAAAAGGTATACTGAGTGTTCACCCTCGTACTGCTACCCTAAGAAATGAGACTGTGTTAATGAAATCTGCGTTCTCCGAAGTGCTCAGTAGCCTGAGGCGAGAAAAAGGACTAAGTCAGCGGCGTGCAGCAGAGGACTTAGGTGTATCGCAGGCACTGCTATCGCACTATGAAAATGATGCACGTGAGCCAAAACTGGAATTTGTCATAAAGGCGTGCAACTATTATGATGTTTCTGCTGACTATATATTGGGGCGTACCAACATACGCAGCCAAGAATCGAAGAGGCAACTAAAGACAATTAATGAGGATCTGCTTAAGCTTAGAAACCACAATCAAATTCAAGCGGATTTATTAGCAAAGTTATTGCTGGAAGCCGCAATAAAATAGATGCCTGCGGCCGGAGGTTAGCACCCTATATCCTTCTTTTCGGGTAACTGCCGGCCGCATATACGCAAATAATAACTATTGAGGACACATGATGCAAGACAGAATTAGAAATTTTTCTATAATAGCCCACATAGACCACGGTAAATCAACGCTTGCCGACCGCTTACTTGAAAAGTGCGGAGCAATTGATGCCAGAGATATGGAAGCGCAAATACTGGACAATATGGACTTAGAAAAAGAGCGTGGGATAACCATCAAGGCCCGCGCTGTTGGTCTTACATATAGAGCCCAAGATGGTAATGAATATGCACTGAACCTGATTGATACGCCCGGACATGTAGACTTTAATTACGAAGTATCACGATCTCTTGCTGCGTGCGAGGGTGCGATTTTGGTGGTTGATGCAGCGCAAGGCGTTGAGGCGCAGACACTGGCAAACACATATCTTGCACTGGATCATGATCTTGAGATATTGCCGGTCATAAACAAAATAGACTTGCCGGCAGCAGACCCCATGCGGGTCAAAAAAGAAGTAGAGGATATCATCGGAATTCCTGCCGAAGATGCGCCGGAAATTTCCGCAAAGCGCGGTATAGGCATTGAAAGCGTTTTAGAGCGCATTGTTTCTGATATTCCTGCGCCTAAAGGAGATGCGAAAGCACCGCTTCGTGCGCTTATTTTCGACAGTCAGTATGATGCATACAAAGGTGTCATCGTGTACTTTAGAGTTATGGACGGACAGATAAAGCGTGACATGGATATAAAGCTCATGGCTACCGGCGCTAAGCACAAAATTGTGGAAGTAGGGCACATGCGTCCCATTGGTATGGAGTCTTGTGATGTCCTGTCTGCCGGAGATGTCGGTTACTTAACAGCGAGTATAAAAAATGTCAGCGACACGACAGTGGGTGACACAATCACCTGTGCCGATGTGCCGGCCTTCGAGCCTCTGCCGGGCTACAAAAAGGTGCAATCAATGGTCTATTCGGGTCTATACACTTCGGACGGTGCAAAATATCCGGATCTGAGAGACGCTCTTGAAAAGCTAAAACTCAACGATGCTGCGCTGACTTATGAGCCGGAATCATCTGCGGCGCTTGGCTTTGGTTTTCGATGCGGATTTCTTGGCCTACTGCATATGGAAATAATCGGAGAACGACTGGAGCGTGAGTATAATCTCGATCTGGTCATGACTGCGCCGAGCGTTATTTACCGCATCACAACGATGAGCGGCGAGGTCAAATTTGTCGATAATCCGCTCAACTACCCTGATCCGTCACTTATTGAGACTGCGGAAGAACCATTTATAAAGGCATCAATCATTTGTCCGCCGGAGTATGTGGGTGGTATAATGGATCTTTGCCAAGACAGGCGAGGAGAGTATAAGGAGATGATTTATCTGGACTCGACACGCGTAGAGCTCAGATATGAATTGCCGCTCAATGAAGTCATATATGACTTTTTTGACGCACTGAAATCACGCAGCCGAGGTTATGCCTCGCTCGACTATGATTTTCTGGGATATCGTGTATCTAATTTGGTTCGGCTTGATATATTGCTCAAGGGCGAAATAGTCGATGCGCTGTCATTCATCGTCCACAGGGATAAGGCTTATGAGCGTGGAAGAAAAATCGTGGAAAAACTCAAGGAAAATATTCCTCGGCAGCTCTTTGAAGTGCCTGTTCAAGCTGCAATCGGCGGAAAAATTATCGCACGAGAGACCATCAGAGCAATGCGTAAGGATGTTTTGGCAAAATGCTATGGCGGTGATATCACCCGTAAAAAGAAGCTGCTTGAAAAGCAGAAAGAAGGAAAGAAGCGTATGCGCAACCTCGGCTCTGTGGAAGTTCCGCAAGAGGCATTTATGGCGGTGCTCAAACTGGACGAATAGGACGTTATGAACGTCAAGCATATCAAAATAAAATAATAAGGCTGAAGCTGTGATTTCACAATCTCAAGCTTCAGCCTTATTTTATGATTTATGTGGGGTACTCAGATTTCGTCGTAGGGCACTCAGACCCTTGAGTGCCGCTTATATTACCCTCGCTTCCACTTCACACCCTGCGGTGTGTCTTCTAAAATAATGCCCATCTCAGAAAGCTGGTCACGAATCTGATCTGCCTGCGCCCAATTTTTATCTTTTCTTGCAGTTTGCCGAGCCTCTATAAGTGACTCGACTTCATCGTCCAGCCCTTTGTCATCACTTTCGGTGTAAAACAGCCCCAGAATATCTGCAAGCTCATGAAGCATACCTAGTGCAGCAGTGGCAAATTCCTTTGAAGGTGCGGGACTGGCTGCGACGGTGTTGCTCTCACGCACCAACTCGAATATAACGGCAATAGCGTCTGCCGTATTAAAGTCATCATCCATGGCTTCAATGAATCGCTCTTTGTAACTCGGCAGTGCGCTTATGAATTTGGCCTCACCGTCATATGCGGCATCAGCACCATTTTCAGCGATAAATTCAAGGGTTGCCTTTGCGGTTTTGAGCCGTTCCAATGCAGCTTTTGCCTGCATAAGAATTTCGCCGGAATAATTGAGCGGGCTTCGGTAGTGGCTCATGAGCATAAACATGCGGATATTTTCATAGCCATAAGCTTCTGCAGCCTCACGCACGGTAAAGAAGTTACCGAGTGATTTGGACATTTTCTTGCTGTCGATGCTGATAAAGCCATTATGAACCCAATAACGGACAAAGGGCTTTCCGCTGGCACCTTCGGATTGGGCAATTTCATTTTCGTGATGAGGAAATGTCAAATCCTGTCCACCGCAGTGGATATCAATGGTATCACCCAGATATCTACTGGCCATAGCGGAGCATTCAATATGCCAGCCGGGTCGCCCTTGTCCCCAAGGTGAATCCCAATAAGGCTCACCGGGTTTTGCTGCTTTCCACAATGCAAAATCCATAGGGTTTTCTTTGACTTCTGTGACATCAATTCGTGCGCCTGCTTGCAGTTCCTCTAGTGGTTGTCTGGATAGTTTGCCATAATCAGCGAACATTGAGGTTCTGTAATAAACATCGCCGCCGCTCTGATAGGCAAAGCCTTTATCAATCAGCGTAGAAATAAGCGCAATGATCTCTGCGACATTTTCTGTTGCTTTGGGATGAATGCTTGCATCACGTACGCCTAGTCCGTGTGCGTCAATCCAATATTCTGAGATATATTTTTCGGCAATTTCATTACTGGTGCAGCCTTCTTCATTGGCTCTGTTGATTATTTTGTCGTCAATGTCGGTGAAATTCTGGACGAACAGCACCTCGTTTCCACGATATTCAAAATAACGTCTCAAGACGTCAAACATAATGATCGGTCTGGCATTTCCCACGTGAAACAGATTATAGACCGTTGGGCCGCAAGCGTACATGGTGACTTTTCCGGATTCAAGCGGTACAAACTCATCTTTGCTCATCGTTAGCGTGTTAAATAGCTTCATAAAGCGTCTCTCCTGAATTAATAACTGAATTTATGCCCAATTTTCAAGGGTCAAACCCTCTATGCGCTCAAATTCACGAAGGTTGTTTGTAACTAGAATTAATCCCTCGCTTTTGGCATGGGCGGCAATCAAGGTATCCATAGGGCTAATGGGTGTACCTTTGCGTTGCAGGTCTGCATTTATAGTGCCATATTCGGTGGCGGCCTTGCTATCAAGGTCTAAAACGGTAAAAATGGAAAGAAACCGGGTCAATTCGTCAGCATTTTGTTTCAGATGTGCACTCTTTGCGATACCATACTCTAATTCAGCCAAGGTAATCACTGAGATGCAAATTCCATCCAACATACATTGGTGAACTTTGTCTATGACATGCGGTGGTTTTTTGTTGATGTAGTAAATGCAGATGTTTGTATCCAACATGAATTTCATTCGATTGGCTCTCTTTCCGGAAAATCTCCTTGCGGAGCGCGTCCGTCTGCCATGAAGTCATCAGAGAAGCCATAGAGTCCCTCTAAATGAGTTTCCCACAAACGATCTTTTGGAAAAAGCATCACAGTTGTGCCTACTTTTTTGATATAGACTTCATCACCGGAAAATCGGTACGCTTTTGGAAGCCGGACGGCTTGGCTTTGTCCGTTTGCAAACAGTTTAGCAGTGTCCATGTCTATTACCTCCTGTTCTATGACAGTATATATTAAAGTATATACCTTGTGTTTGTTTTTGTCAATGCGGATATTCTCTGAATCAATGTAGAGTGTGATGTCTTCATCGCACCGCGTTTCCAATTGTATATGTAATGGCTACAAACGGTACGATGAGGACATCGTACCCCACAAATGCATTGATTATTTGTAAAAATACTTAACGCATAATGACACTGAGGAAAAGTGTGCACCTGCAGGGAATGACGACCTCGACACGCCGCTTTTTCTAAACAAGATTGAAGTTTAAAGCAATTTATGGCATAATAAGGCCACTTTTATAAGAAAATAGGGAGTGTGAAGCCATGCCAATATCTCTTTTTAACCAGTTTGATCGATTGGTGTTTTTAGATGTTGAGACCACAGGAATAGACTGTAAGGCAGACGAGATCATAGAGCTTGCGGCGCTGGTTGTTGTTCCGGATGGGCAGTCGTATCGTATGGATGATGAGATGGGCGCTCTGATTTCACTTTCGGAAGGTAAAAAGCTACCCGATGAGATAACAAAACTTACCGGACTTACCGAACAGATGCTTCTGGATATGGGTGAGCCGAAAGACTTAGTATGTCGAAAATTTGCCGAACTTTTAGACGTTCCTAAAACGCTTGTCGTGGCATATAATGCCCAATTTGACTTGCGTTTTTTATATTTTTTCCTCAAAGCACATCACAGCGCACATGTGTTACAGCATATCAAGATGCTTGATGCGCTGACCATATACAAAGATAGGCGGGACTACCCTCATAAACTGAGCGACGCGATCAGTGCATATGGGCTCGCGAGTGAAAATACCCACCGGGCAATTGATGATACAAAAGCCACCATGGAACTGCTTGCAGCGATGGCACAGGAAAAAGATGATTTAGCGCAGTATATAAATCTTTTTGGATTTAATCCTAAGTATGGTGTATCAGGTCCAAAAATTTCTTCTATAAAATATACACCGCAGAGCTATAAGCGAGAAAAGCGACTGTATGAATATGAATGATTAAGCGATGTACAGAATTTCGGCGTATCAAAAGGGGACGTCAGACGTTTCTGTCGTAAGTGTTTTCGAAACAATACGGTTAGTGTTCCTTATTTAGCGCCCGGGTTTGATTTTGCCGGTAAAATCGGTGGTTACAATTTTAAGCACTGAAACCGTGTTGGTTTGCGTTTGGCTAAACTCATACGCTACATTGGCTTGATGTTTCGTTATAAGTTTGAGCGCCGCATTCTTGCCCTCAAAATCGGTGACAAATTCGGCATTTCCAAAACCTATAATACTTGCAAAATAATATCCATAGTCACATGGTGTCGCCTCGTCAAAAATCGGTTCGCCCTCGGTGGATACTTCAAAACAAACTGCGCTGTTTGCCTGCAAAATGCTGATTTTGCGCCCTTCTTTGGCACAGTGAAACACGAGTGTCAGAAGATCATTGTCTAATGTATAGCCATAACTGAGCGGGACTACATAAGGCTTGCCATGATCCACCATAGCGAGATGGCAGGTCTTGCAGGTGTCTAATATTTTTCTTATCTGATTGATATCTGCTACTTCCCTATCTTTTCTTCTCATGCAAACGCCACACTCCTTAATGTTAAAATGATATTATATCTTACACAGTATACAATTCATAGAAAATTTTGAAGCAAAGCTGATGGGATTAGACTTCCATCAGCTAAAACATAGTCAAGTTGAGAGAGGTGAGAGGAAAGAGGAACTTTCATATGTTAAAATGGTAATTTTTTGTGAACAATTGTTTGAATGTGGGAAAAACTGTAGACAAACCGTACCTAAATGTATAATATTACACAAAAGCTCCCTCGCGAGGGAGCTGTCAGCGAAGCTGACTGAGGGAGTCAGACTTGCTTACCTTAAATTGCTTGCAATGGTAATATTGTCGAGACACCTGTAGGGCGCGGCATCCCTGATGCGCCGCAAGAAAACTGAACATCA